>SKEW01001051.1_pt1 | contig 18610 bp, 26 predicted proteins | sample 4841441 | NCBI WGS metagenome assembly SKEW01 (sample SAMN11008799, study PRJNA524170) | human gut metagenome | isolation source: fecal sample from pouch patient p41 | place: Israel: Tel-Aviv | reverse complement strand
CCTTGATGTCTACTACGATTCGCCATGTTCAATTTGTGAGGATGGTGTAACCAAGCAGCAATGCTTTAGTGTGCTTTCCTTAAGGTGCACCGGAGATTCTTTGTATTTGTACTTCATTACTATAGTATTGCGTATCATAGAAACTCTGCCATCTGTACCTACGAGCCGAAAACTCGCAGTAGAGTTTGATTCTCTGATTAGCATTTTCTCGCCTTCTCACAAATATGATGAGAATAAAGCTAAAGGGTTGTGGGGCGAACTGCTGGTTATTGAACAAAGCCAGATGCCAGAGATGCTGATTGACGCTTGGCATAGAAATGCAAACGATAAGTTTGATTTCACGATGGGCAAAGACAAAATTGAGGTAAAGAGTACAGCAAGCGAAGAACGTAAGCATGCTTTCTCGATTGGTCAATTAAATCCGTCCAAGAACTCAAATCTTGTGATTGCCTCCATCATGGTGCGTCCATCTGCTTTGTCGGATACAGGTCTTAGCATAAAGGATCTTTATGACAAGTTGCAGGCAAAGATTCATTCTACTCAGACGAAGTTGAAACTGTTGAAAGGCATTGCTAGTATCATAGGCATAGAGTCAAACGCTTTCTACTCGTTGGCATTTGACTATGCTACAGCTTGTGATACTCTGCAGTTCTACGAGGCGAGTACTATTCCTCACATAGGCTCAGATTCTGTGCCAGTTGGCGTAAGTGAGGTGTCTTTTGCATCTGACCTTAAAGGCATAGAATGTTTGAACTGCGAATCTCAAATAGTTAAAGAAAGTTCTTTGTATAAATCACTTTTCTAAATGCCAAGATTAGGAAGAAAGAAAATAAAGGCACTTCTCGAAGAGCACTTGAATCATTCTTCATGCCAATATGGTATAGGAGGAGAGAATCCTATGCTTTTGGTTATAGAAGATCGTGTTTTCACCATCTTCCTAAAACCTATTGGGGATGTGTGTTACGAGAATGAAAATGAGTCAACAAGAGTTCAACTACCTAAACGTGACTATTTCAACAAGATGAAGGTTTCAAAGCGACCATTCTTGTTGATGGGTTTTGACTTGGAGAATAGCGTCTTTGTTGTTTGGAATCCCTCCAACACAAAGGAACGCCTTAACACAAAGAAGAATCTTTCATTCTACTGCCGACTCAGCGCTCAACGAGAAGCCAAGAAGAAGCAACTACCTGTACGATGCAACCTTACCAATGGTGAGTTTGTCTGGGTAGTACCGATGACATTCATCGCCGAGTTTCTCATGTACATAGAGGATTATTTTGTTCTTCCTGATGCGTGCGACTATAAAATAACAGAAGGTGAAGGGTACACCTTCTGTAAACCTACTAGAGGAGCATTTAAAGTATATGTACTTGAAATTAGGTGAATAAGTTGGAATTTAAATGTGGCAATATGACATCATTTGGCTGTAAACGTATGGATGGAGTAAAAGAATTAATAATGATGGAAATAAAAGAAGAAATAGAAGATATAAAAGAAAAGAACGAAGTAAGAAGACCAGAATTAATAGCAATGATACAACAAGAGAAAATGTGTACAAATGCTTGCTGTTACGGATGCGAAAAATCTAATTTATGTGTTTATAGATGTAATAGAGTAGATTGGCCAGATGAAGAAAGAAAAATTAATTATAACGATGAAGAATTGAGACAAGAAAAACTTTTAGGAATTAAATGTTATAACTGTGCAAAAGAAATCAATCAAGAAGGTCATAAGATGAATATTAGAAGTGATGAAGCAGATTGTGTATGGCTATGTGATGATTGTTTTCATAAGGCATGTGGAGACCAAAGTAAATTTGAAGATCTAGAAAGAGAAGGACTAAAATACGAATTTGAAAAAGAAGAAATAAAACAAGTTGATTACGAACAACTGACATTCTTTTAGGAGGGAATATGATAAAGACACAATTAATAAATGATAACTTTCAAAACTACAAAAGATATGGAATACCAAAAGCACAAAGAGAAATGCTAACAGTTAGTGACCAGTTATGTTTTATATAGAGGTGAAAGTCTATGAAAATAAATAAAATTCAATATTTACAAATCCTTGTAAACAAGGTTATGAGATTTGAGGATTACTTAGTCCAATAGTTTGACAAACCGCATTGAGGTAATGTGAATCGTTTTAGGTGAGTGAATGAAATGTAAAATGGATTTAAATAGCCTGAGTGGATATAAGGAGTAAGTCAAACACTCGGTTGGGAAGCCTATCCATTACCTATATAGATTAAGAAATTGATTTATATAGGTGTGAATATTGAACTTAAATGAGTTAAGGATATTACAAAATTATCCTTTAGAAATGAAAATAGAGAGAACAAAACAACGAATTAGAGAATGGGTTGATTATTATGGTGAGAATGGAACATATATAAGTTTTAGTGGTGGAAAGGATAGTACAGTTTTATTAGACATAGTAAGAAGTATATATCCTAATATCGAAGCAGTTTTTATAAATACAGGACTTGAATATCCAGAGATTTATAAATTTGTTAAAACTTTTAAAAATGTTACCATTCTTAAGCCAGAAATGAATTTTAAACAGGTTATAAATACATATGGCTATCCAGTAATCAGTAAAGAAAATAGTCAATACATATATGAAATAAGACATAGTACTAAAAAAATGAGACAAAGACGATTATATGGAGACAGTAAAGGGAGATTTAAACTTCCTAATAAGTATCATTACTTAATAGATGCACCGTTTGAAATATCAAATAAATGCTGCGAAGTTATGAAAAAACGACCTGTAAAGAAATTTGAAAAAGAAACAGGTAAAGTTCCTATTATTGGAACTATGGCAGAAGAAAGTAGTTTAAGACAACAAAGCTACTTACAACATGGGTGTAATGCATTTGAAAGCAAAAGACCTGTAAGTACACCACTTGGATTTTGGAAGCAACAAGATGTACTAGAGTACATTTATAAGAATGATCTAAAAATAGCAAGTGTTTATGGTGAAGTTATAGAAGATAAAAATTTACTTGATGAATGTACATATAGCACTACTGGATGCGAAAGGACAGGTTGTATTTACTGCTTATACGGAATACAGTGCGATACAACACCTAATAGAATACAAAGACTAAAGAAAACACATAAAAAACAATATGATTACTGTATTAATAAATTAAAACTAGGTGAGGTATTAGATTATATAGGAGTTAAGTATTAGGAGGAAATATGAACAAAGAAGAAATGGAAAGGAATAGAGAAAAAAATGAATAAAAAAGAAAATACAATAAAATACTTCATGAAGGCATCAGAAAATGAGGAATTATTTACAACTATCGCAATGGAAGAATGTGCAGAATTAATTCAAGCAATAAGCAAAGCAAAACGAGGCAAATTGGATGCTGACAACATGGCAGAGGAAATAGCTGATGTACTAATAGGAATTGAATGGCTTAAAGAATTATATGATATTGATGCTTTAGAAGTACAAAAGTGGATAGCATATAAACAAAACAGAATCGCAAAAAAACTGGAAAATAGGGGGTAAGTATATGGCAGAGCAATACAGAAAATTAGGTGATAAAGATGAAATGTAAATACTTTAAAAAAGAAACTGGCGATAAATACTGCAGCAACTATTTAGGACCACAAATAGTAGGAGCATATGGAGAAGGAACGATTATAAAACATAACTGTAAAGATAAATGCAAGTATATTGATTGTAAGAAACTTGAAGAATTACAAGGATTAAAAAGGGGATGATTAATTGATATTAGCAAGATACAAAGAATTAGTCGAACTGGCTAAGAAATACATAGAAAAGGGATATAGCACATTGGAAGCAATTAAATTAGCTGAAAAGGAATTGGAGGGACTATATGAATAAAAGAATAAAGATAAAAAAGGGCATCTGGCATAAAGAATGTGATTGTAGATGTGATAACTTTATAAGAATTTTAAGAGGAAGTGCATTATTAGTTTTTAATTGCAAGAACTGCAATTTAAGACCAGAGAGGGTAAGAAATGTAATATTGACTATGTTAGATGAAGATGAAGAAATACAAGAGTATACATATAGAGAAGAAGCTATAAAGACAATGTATAAAGAGAGAGTAGTAAATCCGATTATTAATGCTATGAAAAATCATAATTATAGAAAAATAATATTACCAATATATGTACCAGGAGTAAAAATAAAAGATATAGATATTGAATTTATGAAAAGACAAATTGAAGCTAAAAAATTAGAGATAATCAAATTTGAGTTATCCTCAATACAATATAGATACACATATAACATGGTTATAGAAATAAAAAGAAAAGATGTTACTATATATGATCATCATAAGCAAAATAATATAATTTATTTGATAGGAGAAAAATAAAAAATGAGAGAGATTAAATTCAGAGGGATAAGTGATGATAGAGATTTGCCATATACTCAATGGGTGATAGGTTATGGAGTGGAAGTAATAAAAGAAGCTAATGAACCAGACTGTATATTATTACACACTGAAAATGGAACATTTAGAGTATATGAAGGAACAGTAGGAGAATATACAGGACTAAAAGATAAAAATGGTAAAGAAATTTATGAAGGTGACTTAGTAATTTGTTATGAAAATAATGGCAAAAAAAATATGGGGCATATAGTTTTTATGACTGAAGAGTTTAAGATAATTTGGAATGACAATAGTTATTTACGTTTAAATAAGATAAGATTTTGGTCAAACTTAAAAAAAATAGAAGTAATCGGGAATATATATGGAGACCCAAAAATATTTAAAGAGGGGATATAAGTATGGAGACTACAGATAAAAAGAAAGGCAAAGGAGATAAACAATTTAAAAAGGCAGAGCGAAAATTATATGACTATAAAGGATTAAAAGCAGATGTGGAATGCCTTGAATATGAATTACTAATCTTAAAAGATGAATACAATGGCTGTAAAGCTATTACATATACATCAGAAACAACAGGTGTGACAAATAACATAACAGACACAGTATATGAAGAACTAATAAGAAAAGAAAAAGATATACTGGATAAAACTAAAAAGATTAATAAAAAGAAAATACAAATAAAAAAAGTTGAAGCTGCAATCAGTCTATTAGATGAGACAGAAAAGAAAATTGTAGAAGCTAGATATTTTAGCAATGATAGAAGAAAAAACAATTGGAATCATATAGCTAAATTAACTGGTTACTGCGATAGACAGTGTGTAAACATAAGAGATAATTTAATAGAAAAAATAAAGAACAGATTATAGGTGCATGAAAAAATTCAGAAGGATTTCAGAATTATTTCAGAAATTTTTCAGAAAACATATGTTACACTTATATTGTAGATAAATATTTGAAAACCCCAGACTCATGAATGATGTTTTAAAAAGACTGATGTATATAAACTTTATGCATCAGTTTTTTTATGTTTAAAGGAGTTGAAACAAATGGGTAGATATATAGATATAAATAAAGTATTAGAAGCAACTATTGAAGTACCTCAGAAGTATTGGGATATGGAAGAACTCATGAGAGAGAAACCTAATTTCGATAAGTCTGTAGGATCTAAGAAAATATATGAAAGAAAAGAATATGCTATATACAGAGTAAAGAGAGGATATATAGTACATAATACCAAGAAACATTTTGAGGAAGGACATACACATATACATAACTATAATAAAGCTAAAAGTATAATAGATTTAGCTGTAAGAAAGAAGACACCTAACACACCAAGACAATGGGAGATAGAATGTTTATTAAGAATAGTTAAAGATGAAAAATATAAAAAAAAATTAAGAAGCTTATTATTAGAATTAAAATAAATGTTGCGAATATTAATATAAGCAGATACTCTTTAATTAAGATTAATAACTAAAGGAGTGAGTTTATGGGAAATATAAAAAGATTATTAGTAGTATTATTAGTATGTATGATATCTATTGGATGTGTTGCTTGTAGTGGAACAACATCAGAAGACAGCAAGGTTAACCTAGAAGATATGACAGGTTCAGAGAAAGTTGATTACTTTATAACAAAAGGAAGAAATGATTATGAAGCTGTAAAGAATGATGATGATAAGTTAACTGACTTAGGGGTACAATATATAAAAGATATTGGTGAATATGTAAATAACAAGAGCCAGTTTGATAGTAATGAAAACATGGAAGATATAATGACAAAAGGTAGCTTTCTAGAACAGTATGGAAAAGATAAAATGGAAATGTTTAAAACATCAGGACAAGAAGATAGTAACGGATATAAAACGGCTAAAGAAGTTAACTCTTTAGGAATGAATGCAGTGCAAATGGTTAAGTATGTTTATAGAGAGGCTGAAACAAAAGAAGATGACTCTACAAAAGCAAATATAAAACAAGTAAAAGAGAGTCTAGAACAATTACAATAATATATGATAGATAAAGGATCTTATTATAATAAATGAGGTCCTTTATTATTTGAGGTGAAAGGTAATGAATAACTTAGTAACATGGATAAATGAATTGATAGAGGAAGATAAACTTTGGAAATTCTATAAATCAAAAGAGTTCAGAAATCTAAAGGAAGAAGTATTAAGAGAACAACATTATGAATGTCAAGAATGTAAGAAGCTTGGAAAGATAACTAAAGCTGATACAGTGCATCATGTACAACATGTTAGAAAGCATCCAAGCTTAGCACTATCGAAGTATTATACATATCAAGGTAAACAATATAGAAATTTAATTGCTGTTTGTAAGTCTTGTCACAATAAGCTTCACCCAGAAAAGCATAAACCTAAAAAAGATATATTTATTAATGAAGAACGTTGGTAATATACCCCCCACTCCCCTATATGGGGTAAATTTTTTGGGGGACGTTTCAACGGAGGGGGGAGTAGACAAAACAGAAATTTCTACTTCTCACATGAGGGGGGTATTAAAATATGAAGGAGGTGAACATATATGGCAAGAGAAAGAAAAGCGGTAAAAGAATTAAGAGAAAGTGAAAAATATGAAAAAATTAGAGAAGATTTACTGGACCAATTAGAAAGAAATTTTACCTATGGACAACAATTTAAAGATTTAGTAGAAGATTATATGTCCCTCTGGATTGTAAAAAATCTGCTAATAGATGACATTAAAGCAAGAGGGGTTAGCATTAAATGGAATAATGGCGGTGGGCAAAGTGGATACAAGAAAAATGATAGCATAGCTGAACTTAATAAAACTAATGCGCAAATGTTAAAACTTTTAAATGAATTAGGAATTAAAGCTACTGTAGCAGATGGTGGTGATGATGATGAATTATAAAGTTTATTGTCATATATCACCAAATAATAAAGTCTATATAGGAATAACTCAACAAGAACCTAAACAAAGATGGCAAGGCGGAAATGGGTACAGAAAAAATTTACATTTTTATAGTGCTATTAAAAAATATGGATGGAATAATTTTAAACACATTATCTTATTTGATAAACTTACAAAAGAAGAAGCTGAGAAAAAAGAAATTGAATTAATAAAACAATACAATTCTACTAATAGAAAATATGGATATAATATCGAAAATGGTGGAACGTGCGTTGGCAAAGTATCTGATGAAACAAAACTAAAGTTAAGAGAAACAAGAATTGGCGAAAAAAATCCAAGATACAGAAAACCACAATCTGAAAATCAGAAAAAAAGTTTATTGGAAGCTAATAGTGTAGAAGTTTATCAAATAAATAAAAATAATGGGCTTATAATAAATAAATATGATTCTATAGCTATAGCAGCTAAAAAAATGAATATATGCTATCAATCAATTAGTAAATGTTGCAGAAATAAATGTAAAACTGCAGGTAGTTTTATATGGACATATGCAAATGAATATGAAGAAGAAATAAAATATAGGCTAAAAAAAGTAAATATTAAATCTGATTCTAAAAAAGTTGCAAAAAAAGATAAAAATACAAATGAAATAATCCATGTATATAAATCTATAACAGAGGCGAACAGCTGCACTAAAGTAGGAATAAGCCATATTAGCGAATGCTGTAAAGGTAAAAGGAAAACTGCAGGCGGTTTTATATGGTGTTATATTTATGACTGATATTCCTAAAGCGATGCAAGAATACATTGATATAGTAAAAAAAGATAAAATTAAGACCTGCAAAGAACAGAAAATGTTAATAAGGCTAATAGAGAAAATATTTCAAACGGAAAATTTAATTGTAAAAGAAGAACAGTTTAATAAATATATGTCATATCAAAAATATTTTCCGTTTGAACTTTTTGCATGGGAAAAATTTGTTTTTTATGCGCATAATTGCGTGTTTAAAGAAAATGGATTACCTAGATTTGCTGACTTGTTTATTTTAGTTGGACGTGGCTCAGGTAAAAATGCATATTTAGGATATGAAGATTTTTGTTTGATTACTCCAACTAATGGAATAAAAAACTATGATATAGATATTTCTGCGAATAGTGAGGACCAAGCTAAAACAACTTTTATGGATATTTATAATATATTAGAAGATCCAAAACATACAAAAAAAATGAAAAAACATTTTTACTGGAATAAAGAAGAAATTATAAATCTTAAGACTAAAAGCAAAATTAAATTCAGGACTAATAATCCAAAAGGAAAAGATGGATTAAGAAGTGGTAAAGTTGACTTTGATGAGATACATGCTTATCAAAATTGGGAAAATATAAATGTATTTACTACAGGACTAGGGAAAAAAGACCATCCAAGACGAACATATATAACAACTAACGGAGATGTAAGAGATGGGCCATTAGATAATTTATTAGAAAAAGCAATGTTAATCTTAAATGGAGAGGTTGAAGATAATGGATTTTTACCTTTTATTTGTAGATTAGATGATGAAGAAGAGGTCCATGATTCTAATAATTGGGCAAAGGCTAATCCTAGTTTACCTTATAGACCTTCTCTTATGGAACAAATGAAGAAAGAATATGAAGATTATAAGATAAATCCTTATGTAAATAGTGCATTTATGACTAAAAGAATGAATATCCCAAAAGGAAGTAAAGACATAGAAGTTACTACATGGGAAAATATATTAGCAACAAATAAAGAAATACCTAACTTAGACTTAGAAGGTGCAAGCTGCACTATAGGAATAGATTACACAAAAGTTAATGACATGATGAGTGCAGGATTACTTTTTTTAAAAGGTGGAGTATACTATTGGATAACTCATAGCTGGTTTTGCACTAATTCTAGAGACAAAGATAGGATAAAAGCACCTTTAGAACAATGGGCAAGTCAAGGGCTATTAACAATCATAGATGATATTGAAATTAACCCGGATATGGCTACAGAATGGATACAAGAGCAATTAATTAAGTATAATTTTTTAAAATTAGGAGTAGATAATTTTAGACTTGCATTACTAAGTAAATCTATAAAGAATATTGGTATAGATTCAAGTGATAAAGAACAGGTTAAAATAATTAGGCCAAGTGACATTATGAAGATTGTACCAGTTATAGATAGTTTATTTAATAATCATCAAATTGTATGGGGGGATAATCCTCTAATGAGATGGTTTACAAATAATACAAAGTTAACTGATAAGACTTTAGGTAACTATGTATATGATAAGATAGAGCCCAAAAGTAGAAAAACAGATGGATTTATGGCTTTTGTTCATGCTATGATTGCGGCACAAGATTTATTGGAGGATGAAGATGATAATACTCTATACTTCGCGGATCCAATTGTATTTTAAGGAGGTGAATAAAGAGGTGAGAAAATTATGAGTTTGAAAACTTGGTTCTTGGACTTCTTAGGAAATATAAGAACAGAAAAAGGTGAAATAGAAGAAACTTTATTTGAAGAAAAACTTCAAGAAATATACTATAAAGAATTAGCTATACAGACTGCAGTAGTGTTAATAGCTAATGCATTAAGTGCATGTGAAATAAAAGTATATGAAAAGGGACAAGAAGTAAAAAATAAATTTTACTACAGATTAAATGTATCACCTAATAAAAATGAAAATGCAAGCCAATTATGGCATAAAGCTATTGAAAAAATGATTTACGAGAAAGAAGCTTTAATCGTTGAAATTGGAGAAGAATTATTTGTCGTAGACAGTAAAAGTGAAGAAGAAAAACCTTTAGAAGGTAATATATATACAGGAATATGTATAGGTAATGAGTATATAAATAGAAGATTTCAAGCAGATGAGGTAATAAGGCTAAAATTAAATGACGTAAATATTAAAAAATTAATAGATAGTTTATATGAACAATATGGAGAACTATTAGCATTAGCTGCAAATAATTTTAAAAAGAACAACCAACGAAAATATAAATTGAAGCTTGAAAATATAAAAGCAGGAGATAAAAAATTTCAAGAAGAATTTGATACAGTTGTTAAATCACAATTAAAAAAATTTATGGATAATGATAATGTAGTTTACCCACAATTTAAGGGATATGATTTAGAGGATGTATCTAGTACAACAAAAACAGATAGTAGCGATTTTAGAGCACTTCGTAAAGAAATTTTTGAGATAGTAGCTCAAGCTTTTCAAATACCTTTATCACTTATGATGGGGAATGTAACAAATATAGATGAAATAGCAAAAGTATTTCTTACTTTTTCAATAGATCCTTTGGCTGATATGATAACAAAGGAAACGACTAGAAAGTATTCTGTTACTTATGAAGAATGGGCAAAAGGAAATTATACAAAAGTAGATACAAGTACAATAAAACATTTAGAAATACTTGATGTCGCTGAAAAAGCAGATAAACTGATAGCATCAGGAACATGTTGTATTGATGAAGTTAGAGAAGTAGTTGGATTTGATAAATTAGATACAGAATTTAGTAAGCAACATTTCATAACTAAGAATTATGATACTGTTGAAAATAGATTAATAGGAGATAGTCAAACTACTTTAAATGAAGGAGGTGAACAAAATGAAGAATAAAAAATATTTTCAGTTAACACAAAATGGAGATGAAGTGGATATACAAATTTATGGAAATATAACATCATGGGAATGGTTAGAGTCAGATATATCAAGTTACACATTAAGTAAACAAATAGAAAACTTAGATTGCAATAAAATAAATCTATATATAAATTCTTATGGTGGTGAAGTAGCAGAAGGATTAGCTATATACAATCAATTAAAACGTCATAAAGCGAATGTAAAAACTGTATGCGATGGATTTGCATGTAGTGCTGCAAGTGTAATATTCATGGCTGGTGACGAAAGAGTAATGTCTACAGCATCTTTATTAATGATTCATAATGCATGGCAGTATTGTGAAGGGAATGCTAAACAATTAAGAAAACAGGCTGATGATTTAGACAAAATTACACAAGCATCAGTAAATGTTTACATGCAAGAAGTAAATATTACTGAACAGAAATTAAAAAATATGCTTGATGCAGAAACTTGGATAACACCACAAGATGCATTAGAGATGGGATTTGCAACATCAATAGTAAATGAAAAGGATACAGAGATTATAAGTCAATCAGTCAAAAAATCATTAATGGAATTGATTTTTAATGCAAAAAATGAGAATCAAGAAGACGATGCTCAAGAAAAAGATAAAAATAAAGATGATGAACAAGACAATAAAGATGATGTTGATGAAAATAATGAACAAGACAATAAAGATGATGAAAATGACAAAAAGGATGAAGAATCCAACAAAGATAAAAAAGAAGATGAGCCAAAGGAATTCAATATGAATTCTTTTTTTAATGCAATAAAAAATATAAATGTAAAATAGGAGGTAGACAAATGTCTTTTTTTGGAAATAAAAAATTAAAACAACAAGAAGTAGCAAATGCATTACAAAGTGCTATGACAGGAGGAAATGAAGAAGAAATAAAACAAGCCTGGATAGAATTCCAAGAAGCTATAAAAGAGGATATAAAATCAGATTTCATAGAATATCAAGCTACACAAGACAAAGCAATTTTAGCATCTAGAGGTTATAGACAGTTAACTGCTGCAGAAGAAAAATGGTATAAAGGATTTATAGAAGCATCTAAATCTAGTAAACCAAAAGAAGCTCTTACAGACTTTCTAAGTGCACCAGACGGAGTAATGCCTGAGACAATAATAGAAGATGTATTTAGAGATTTAGTTATAGAACATCCTTTACTTGAAAAGATAAACTTCCAATTTGCTAAGTATATGACAAAATGGATATTAAATGATCACTCAATAGATACTGCAGTTTGGGGTGCTCTTAACTCAACAATAACAAAAGAAATAGAATCAGCATTTAGAGTGATAGACATTACTCAAAATAAATTAAGTGCATTTGCAGCAATACCATTAGATATGTTAGATTTAGGGCCAACATTTATAGATTCATATATAAGAACGGTTTTAAAAGATGCATTACTATGTGGATTAGAAAAAGCTATAGTAGCAGGTACAGGGAAAAATCAACCTATAGGATTATGCAAAAATGTATCTCATGGAGTGACCGTAACAGGTGGAGTTTATCCAGATAAAACAAAGGTCACATTAACATCATTTATGCCTAAAGAATATGGAGCAGTATTAGCACAATTAGCTAAGACAGAAAAATGGACTGATGATGAGAGTAAGGATCATGGAGGTAAGCCAAGAAAGTTTAGTTCAGTATTATTTATTTGTAACCAAACTGATTATCTTACAAAAGTTATGCCTGCATCTACAGTATTGAATGTTAATGGTACATTTACTCAAAATGTATTTCCATTCCCTACAGAAGTTGTAATATCAAATGAACTAAACGACGGAACTGCTATTGTTTGTTTACCAGAAGAATACTTGATGGTAATTGGTGCTGATAAAAATGGTGTAATAACTTATTCAGACGAATATAAATTCTTAGAGGACCTACGTTATTACAAAATAAAAACTTATGGTGCTGGTAAAGCATTTGATAATACAGTAGCATTATTCTTAGATATTTCAAAATTAGAAGAAGCTTATGTATATACTAAAGTAAAAGGTAGTGTAGAAAGTACAGTAAAAGGTACTGTTACTACAAAAGCAGAATCTTAAGATAAAAAATAAGGGCTAGAATTTCTAGTCCTTATTTTATTGGAGGTAAAAATATGAATTTACTTCAAGATTTGAAGCTAAAATTAAATATAACTTGGGTTGAAGAAGAAACAGAAAATCGTTTGAATGCTATTTTAGAAGATGCAAAATCAGCATTAAATTTTAAATTAGGTGCAGAAGTAGATTATTCTAATGGAATGGAAAGAAGTTTATTGCTTAATTATTGTATGTATGAATGGAATAATTGCATTAATGAATTTGACGATAATTATTTCAACAATATTATGCAATTAAGACAAAAATATGAGGTAGAACAAAATGAGGACATCTAATTTTAATGATGGATATATAAGAGTTTATAAAGAAAAAAATAAAGAAAGTGACTTTGGAGCTAGAAAAAATATAAAATCTATTGATGATTTAGAGTTTATAGTCAAATTAGCATATAAAGAATGCAATAAAAGGCAACAGGACCTTGATTTTGCAGAAGCTAGAAATAGGTCTTTAAGTTTAAAAATAAAAACAAGATTTTATAGAGATATATCTAACTATGATAAAGTTATTATAAAAAATGTTCTTTACGATATTGTGTAAGCAAGAAATTTTCTTATATTTGGAAGAGGTGAGAAAGATTGCTTAATGATATAAAACAAGCATTAGAAAAATTAGGATATAAAGCTTATTATGGACGTTCACTGGCAAAACCAAATGATGATTGGAATTATTTTGTCTTTAACAAAAGTAGGACATCTAGATCAGGAACAAATAGAATGGACTATAACAAATATTATCAGGTACATTTTATTTGTGAAGATTATATAGAAGAAGATTTTGAATTTAAAATAATAAAACAAGTAACAAAAGATACAAAATTAAAATTAGCTGATACAGAAATTGTATTTAATTATACAACAAAAAATAATACTGATAGAGTAGTTGAAATTTGCACAATAGAATTTACAAAAGCTAAAAAAGGTTGTGAATTATAATGGCAGGGATAAATTTTTCATTAGAGTATGAAGACGTACAGAAAATACAACAAGCTATAGGAAATTATGAAGATAAAGCTGAGGACGTAATAAATAAATACATACATGGAGAAGGAAAAGACAAGTTAATAAACTCTATACATAATTGTATACCTGTATCTGATAGGAATAAAAAGCATGCAAGAGATGCAGATTCATTAACAAATAAAAATTTCAACTTAGGAATAAGAATTACAACAAAACAAAAATATAATTACTTAGTATTCCCGATGACAGCCAGTGGGACAAGCCAAGGGAAAAGTGAAAAGCCATTCATGGAAGAAGGAGTTAAAAAAGTAAAAGATAATGTCGTAAATGACATTCTAGATAAGTTAAGAGAGGTGAATATATAGATGTCAACTTATAATCAATCATATTCTGATTACGAATTAAAAGAAGCTACAGTTAAATTTGAGGGTGAAAATGAAATAGCATCATCAAAAGTAGGATGTGTAGGTTCCCTTGAAGAAACAATGGATACTAGAACTGTTATAAAGAAATGTGAAGGAATAGTAGTAAAGAGTGTTACAAAAGGAACTGGTTCAGGAAGTTTAAAATTAAGCTTACATATGATGTGGCCAGTATATGTTAAAGCATTTGGAATGGATTTTAGTAATCAATTAGCACCAGGAGTATATGCATATGGTAAGAATAGTAAGCACAGAAGATTTTTACTAACAGGAAAAGTATTAGATGAAGATGATAATGAAAAGCTTGTAGCATACCCACAATGTTCGATATCGTCTGGGAAAGCAAGAAAGATAACAAATGGATCTGAAGAAGTAGCAGAAATGGAAGTAGATGTAGCAGTATTCCCAGATGAAAATGGTCAAGGGGTTTATGAATGTATGGTAGCTGAACTAGAAGAAGGTTCAGAAATTGCTACAAAATGGCTAACTGCATTTACTCCAGATTTAATTAAAAAAACTGCTTAAGAATAACTTAGAAAGTGAGTAAAAAAAATGAAATGTACATTTAAGGAATTAACATTAGAAAATGGAGAGGTTATAAAATTAACTCTAAATTTTGCTAGATTATTGCAGCTAAAGAATAAAAGAAAAAAAGAATATGAAGAATATAATGATATATATGTAAAAGAAGATAAAGATGCGACCTTTAGTTCGATCACGATTTTATATACAGCATATTTATGCGCTAATATAGAACAAGATGATAATACTTTAATGACTAAAGAAGAATTTATGGAAAATATACCACAAAGTTTTGTACTTATAAATAACTTAGCTAATGAATTAGCGAATCCAAAGCAAAAAAAAATTTCAGGAGCGCCTTTACCCAAGCAACAAAGAAGATAACAGGGGCTACAAAAATAAGAATACCTAAATTTAAATTAGAGGACATAGAGGATTATTATACCTACTATGTCCTTGTCTTAGGTATAAGTGAAGATTTATTTTGGAATATAGATATATCTTCCTTAGAAGGCATAGTTGCTAATAAAGTAGCATATGACAACTACATTAATTATGTAAAACAAAGGGAGATAGAAAGGAGGGGAAGATAAATGGCAAATAAAACACAGGCACAAATAGAATTTAAAGCTGTAACTTCAGAATTCCGTTCTGGAATAAGAGATATAAGTAAAGATATGACTACTTTCTCAAATGAATTAAGATTAAATGCGACTCAATTAAAAGGTAATTCAGATGATATAAATCTTTTAGAACAAAGACAAAATATATTACAACAACAATATGCAGCATCAAGCCAAAAGGTAGAATTATTAAATCAATCATTAGAACAGGCGAAAAATATACTTGGAGAAAACTCCAATGAATACAGAAATCTTAATAATGAGTTACTTAGAGCACAAACTCAACAACAAGCTATACAAAATGAAATAAATCAAACATCACAAAGACTTAATGATTTAAGAAGTGCAAGTCAAGAAGCTGGACAAGAAATAGGACAGTTAGGAAATGATACAAATTCATTATCTAGATTAACTACAGAAATAGATCAGCAACAACAAGAGTTAAATAGACTAAAAGAAGAATATAAAAATTTAGTATTAGAGCAAGGACAAAGTTCAAATGAAGCTCAGCAATTAGCAAGTAGAATAGGACAGTTATCTAATGATTTAAGGGAAAACCAAAATAGATTGCATGAAGTTAGTAGTGCTGCTGATGAATTAGATAACAGTTTAAATGATGCTGCAGATGGAGCACAAGAAGCTGGAAATGCACTAGAAGATGCATTAGCTATAGAAGGTGTAGACGAGTTAACAGATGCATTTAGTGGAATAGCAGACAGTGTAAAAGAATTTGGATTAGAAGGACAAAGTTCGCTTAATCAATTGCAAGCACAATTAGGGCTTACAAACGATGAAATGGGCGAATTTGAAGGAATAATAAATGAAATTTATGCAGATAATTTTGGAGAATCACTATCAGATATAGGCGAGAATATGGCATTGGTACATCAAAACACAGGTTTAGCAGGAGAGGCGCTAAAACAATGTACAGAAGATGCATATCTTTTAAGTGATGTTTATGAAATTGACATAGCTGATAGTACAAAAGCAGCAGATGCATTAATGCAGAAGTTTGGACTTACAGCAGATGAAGCATATAATCTTATAGCACAGGGAGCAGAAAGCGGACTTAATAAAAATGATGATTTAATTGATGTAATTACGGAATATTCTCCTTCTTTTGCTAATGCAGGATATTCAGCGGAGGACATGTTTAATGCTCTTGCAAATGGGGCAGAGACAGGGGCATTTAGTGTAGACAGTTTAGGTGATGCATTTAAAGAAATGAATATAAGAATTATGGACGGTTCAGCCGATGATTATTTAAAAAAGTTAGGGTTTAATGCTGATGAGTTTCGTGAAAAATATGCAAAAGGTGGAGATAGTGCTAAACAAGTCACACAGGAAATGATAGAGCGTTTAAGCAAAATGAAGGATAAGCAAGAACAATATAATGTAGGTGTTGGTATATTCGGAACAATGTACGAAGATAATGCTGCAGAAGCTATATTTGCGTTAGGAGATCTTAATGGAGAGATAGATAATTCTAGAGACAAATTAGGTGAAATGAACAAAGTCAAATATAATGACTTAGGAAGTGCACTTGAAGGAACGAAAAGAATATTACTTACAAACTTACAACCTGCGATAAGTGCAGTAACAAGTGGAATAACAACATTATTACAAAGTTTTGCTAATATGCCTAAACCTGTGCAACTGGTAATAACTGCTGTAGTAGCATTAGGAACGGCTTTTGTAGGAATAACAACAGTTATAGGAATGGTTTCATCTGTAGCTGGAATATTTACATCGGGGTGGAGTGTTCTCACCGGGGTATTTGCAGCAGTTAAGAAGGGAGTAATTGCAGCAACAGGTGCTATTGGAGCAATAAGTGCACCAGTTTTAATAGCAATAGGAGTTATAACAGCATTAGTTGCTATTGGTGTACTACTGTATCAAAATTGGGACACAGTAAAAGCAAAAGCAACAGAGGTTTGGAATGCAGTAAAAGACACTATATCTAATGTGTGGGAAGGAATTAAGAATGTATTTAGTACAGTATTAAGTGCTATACAAACAGCTATACAAATGTATTTTGATATGTATAAGACAATAATAGTTACTATTATAACTGCAATAAAGACAGTAGTAACAACAGGTTGGAACGGAATAAAAGCAGTATTTACTACAGTTTTAAATGCAATTAAGTCAGTAGTATCAAATGCATTTAATGGTATTAAATCTACTATTACAACGATATTAAATGCAGCTAGATCAGTTGTATCTAATGTTTGGAATGGAATAAAAAGTGTTGTAAGTAATGTATGTAGCGGTATATCAAGCACTGTATCAAATAAATTTAATTCAATTAAAAGTACTATATCTAATATAATGAATAGCGCTAAAAGTATAATGAGTAATATTTGGAATGGAATAAAGTCTACTGTAAGTAACGTTTGTGGAGGTATTACAAGTATAGTTTCTAATAAATTTAATGCAGTGAAAAATACAATATCTAATGTAATGAATAGTGCTAAAAATGTAGTATCAAATGGCATTAGTAAAATAAAAGGATTTTTCTCAAATTGTCACTTAAGTTTCCCTAAAATAAAGCTACCTCATTTTTCAATTAGTGGAAAACTTAGTGTAAATCCTCCAAGTGTACCGAAAATATCGGTAAACTGGTACAAACAAGGTGGTATTATGACACAACCAACTATATTTGGAGCTAGAAATAATACTCTTTTAGCAGGAGGAGAAGCAGGAGCAGAAGCAATTTTACCACTAGATAACTTTTATAATTATTTAGATTCAAAATTAGACAAATTTATTAGTGAAGATAATACAGCAAGTGAAGTCAGAAGGTTATCAAATATAGTTTCAAACTTAGAACTTAAATTAGATATAGATGGTAGAGAATTTACTAGAACTGCAGTAGCACCAAATCAAGATGAATTAGATGATTATAATACAACTAGAAATATGAAATTAAAATACTAAATAAGAAGGAGGGGTAAAATGGAAAAAAAATTAATATTTAATAATATTTGTTCATCCTGTGGTCCTATTTGATATACATAGCC
>SKEW01001050.1_pt1 | contig 18611 bp, 18 predicted proteins | sample 4841441 | NCBI WGS metagenome assembly SKEW01 (sample SAMN11008799, study PRJNA524170) | human gut metagenome | isolation source: fecal sample from pouch patient p41 | place: Israel: Tel-Aviv | reverse complement strand
GTAGTTGGCCTACTGATTCGCATATATTACAAAAAGATATTAAGAAAATGAGCTTTAGAGAAATGTTTTATATCTTTGCAAAAATTTAATCTGAGTAAAGCGTAAAAATATGATAAATGAACAATTAGGTCCGATGAAGCTCATATTCAATTACAACGATGTGTTTTACAGTTTCTTTTATGACGACCTCAGCGGTTGCATACATCGTTCCCGTGAATATGCTATTAACTATGTCTATTCGGGTGAGATGATTCTCGACAACGGCAACGAGCAAATCCATGTCGGAAAAGGTGAATGTGTCTTCATACCGCGCGACCACCATATCACCATGTACAAGAAGACGAAAGACGGCGAGCGGTATTGCGGTATCTTTCTGATGTTCACACGTCGTTTCCTACGTGAAATGTACGGTAAGTTGGAACAACGTAAAGTGCCGGCTAATACTCCGAAACTTGATTCTGGCGTGATAAAATTGCCGAAAACGGTAGAACTCGCCAGCCTTTTTGCTTCCATGACACCTTATTTCGATCCGGAAGTGAAGCCGCAGGATGACTTCATGAACTTGAAATTGCAGGAAGGCCTGCTTGCATTATTGCATATCGACAAACGGTTCGCACCGACACTCTTCGATTTCAACGAACCGTGGAAGATAGATATTTTGGAATTTATGGACGAGAACTACATGTACGAGTTCACAATGGAAGAAATGGCGCATTACACGGGGCGCAGCCTCGCCACATTCAAGCGGGATTTCAAAAAAATCAGTGACTTGACGCCTGAAAAATGGCTTATACGTAAACGTCTGGAAGTGGCTTACGTCAAGATGCAGGAGGGCGGTAAAAAGGTCGTAGATGTTTATGCCGAAGTAGGATTTAAAAATCCGTCACATTTTTCGACCGCGTTCAAAAAGCAATACGGCATATCCCCGACCGCCGCATTCGTGTAAATCGAAGCTGAAAAGAATTGAACTTTTGAGAAACCATATTTGAGCCTCACAGCAACGCCGCTGTGAGGCTTTCGCATTAACTTTGCCACCGAAATCAGACATAAAACGAAAAAGTTATGATAAAGTGGCTAATATCTTTGATGACGGCGTGCAGCCTGTCCTTTACGGTGAGTGCCTGTAGTCCCACCGATTCTCCGCGAAATACAGAGAATACAGTACCCGAACCGGAACCGAATCCCAACCCAACCCCTGATTCTGCTCCAAACAGCGGAATATTCGATTTGTCGAAAGGAAAAAACGGCAATCCTCCGGCCATTATGCTCAGTAGTGGATATGAAATGCCGGTCATCGGTCTCGGAACATACAGTCTTCATGGCGATGTGTGCGTCAATGCCATATTGGCTGCTGTCAAACTCGGTTATCGTAAATTCGATACAGCAAGTTTCTACGGTAACGAGGAGGAAGTCGGTGAAGCCATCCGTACCTGCGGGGTGCCGCGTGAAGAATTGTTCGTCTGCACGAAACTCTATCCGAACCAATTTGCCGATGCGGAAAATGCGATCGAGGAATCATTGCGCAAACTCAATATCGGTTATGTGGATTTAATGCTACTCCACCATCCCGGAGCGCATGACGTAGAGGCTTACAAGGCAATGGAAAAATCCGTAAAAGCAGGAAAAATCCGTTCAGTCGGTGTATCGAACTATTATATCAAGGAAATGACGGATTTCCTGTCCAAAGTAAGTATAAAGCCTGTACTGGTTCAGAACGAGATACATCCTTATTATCAAGAAAAGGAAGTGGTAAAATTCATGCACGAGAACGGTATCATTATCGAGGGATGGTATCCGCTCGGTGGCAGAGGCTATACGGCAGCGATGCTCGGTAACGAAACAATCGGTCGGATAGCGAAAACACACGGTAAATCACCGGCACAAGTAATCTTGAGATGGGACTTGCAAAACGGTGTGGTCATCATTCCCGGTTCAAGCAATCCTAATCATCAGAAAGAAAACATATCACTTTTCGATTTCGAGTTGTTGCCTGAAGAAATGGCGGAAATAAATGCACTCGACCGGAACGAGAAACACGATTGGTATTAAAACAATTTATAAATTCGATTATTATGAATACGAACATGAATTTTAACCTTTTCACACCAACTAAGTTGCTATTCGGTTGTGGCAAACTGAATGAATTGAGAACCCAGACTTTACCGGGCAAAAAAGCCCTATTGTTGATTTCTGACGGTAAATCCGTTCGGACAACCGGAACGCTCGACCGTGTTATCGGACAGCTTGAAAATGCGCATGTCGAACACGTGCTATGCGCTAATATCCACGAGAACCCCTCGAAGGAAGTTGTTATGGAAGCAGCTGCCATAGCCCGTGAAAACAGATGCGATTTCATTGTGGCAGTGGGCGGTGGAGCTGTACTCGATGCTGCAATAGGCGTAGCTGCCATGACCACCAATCCGGGGGATTTGTGGGATTATGTTCACGGCGGTACGGGTAAAGGTTTGCCGTTGCAGAAGAAAGGGCTTCCCATCGTAACGATAGCCACCACATCGGGAACCGGATCGGAAATCAACTGCTCCGGTGTCATCTCCAACCATGCGACCAATGAAAAAATTGGTTTCGGAGAACCGTCGCTGAACCCCGTTTTGGCTATTGTTGATCCCGAATTGATGTGTACCGTTCCGGCGAAATATACCGCCTATCAAGGTTTCGATGCGCTGTTCCACAACACGGAGGTAATGATCAGTCGCTTTGTCAATGTGCTTAGTGAAGCGGTAGCCCTTTCCGCCATAGAGAACATTGCCAAGTATCTGCCCCGCGCGGTGATGGACGGCAATGATACCGAAGCCCGCGAAGCAGTTGCATACGGCAGCACAATCGCTGGTCTTACGATGCAACTGACCCTTACCACGGCTGAACATTCGATGGAACATGCTATGAGTGCCTATCACCACGATTTGCCTCATGGTGCAGGTCTGATAATGATTTCCAACGAGTTCTATCGCTTCTTTATAGAGAAACATGCCTGCGACGAACAGTTCGTGAAAATGGCTCGTGTCATGGGAATGCCGGAAGCAGACAAGCCCGAAGATTTCCTGACGGCACTTACTAAACTACAACGGGCCTGTGGTGTGGATGATCTGAAAATGAGTGACTACGGCATCAGTAAGGAAGAGTGCGGCACACTGGCACGTAACTCGCGTGAGACGATGGGCATCCTGTATGTTTCCAATCCATGCGAAATGACGGACAAGGATTGTACACAGATATTCGAACGTTCATACAAATAAGTACCTGAACTCAATAAAAGCAGCGTTGTGGGAATATGGATTTCCGTAACGCTGCTTGTGTTTTACGGACTTTTGAGAAAATATGTAGTTGAGCTTTTGGATAATCATATTTGAGCCTGACAGCAATACCCGATCGGTTTTATCACCGTACCTTTGCATTATAAAATAAATCAATAACCATTTAATTAATAGCAAAATGAAAACAGTAAATTTTAAATCCGTAGTCATCGGAGCCTTATTTGGCATAGTCTTGCTTGCCGGCTGCACGAATAGTAAAACAAATCAAAAAACAAGTGATAACATGGAAAAATTGAACCTTACTCAAGAATGGGACAAAAAGTTCCCGCAGAGCGACAATGTGAATCACCGTAAAGTGATATTTAAAAATCGTTACGGCATAACCCTTGCCGCTGACCTCTATGAACCCAAAAACACGAAGGGAAAACTTGCAGCCATCACCGTGAGTGGTCCTTTCGGAGCTGTCAAGGAACAGGCATCGGGACTTTATGCGCAGACAATGGCGGAACGCGGATTTCTGACCCTCGCATTCGATCCCTCTTATACGGGCGAAAGCGGTGGCGGACCCCGTAACGTGGCATCGCCCGATATCAATACCGAAGATTTCAGTGCAGCGGTGGATTTTCTTACTACATTGCCCAACGTAGATGCGGAACGTATCGGTATCATTGGTATCTGCGGTTTTGGAGGCATGGGACTGAATGCCGCAGCGATGGACACCCGCATCAAAGCGACAGTGGCTTCGACAATGTACGATATGAGCCGCGTAAATGCCAATGGTTATTTCGATGCCGAGAACAGTGCCGATGCACGCAGCAAGAAACGGGAAGCGATGAATGCCATCCGTACCCGCGATGCACAAACCGGAATGACCACTCCCGGCACACCCGGCCTGCCGGACAGCATCAGGGGTGACGAGCCGCAATTCGTCAAGGAGTATTTTGATTATTATAAGACCGACCGGGGTTTCCACGCCCGCTCCATCAATTCAAACGGTGCATGGAGTCCCACGATGGCACTTTCGTTCATCAACATGCCGTTATTGTCCTACATCCATGAGATTGACCGTGCCGTGCTGCTCATCCACGGTGAGAATGCCCATTCGCGCTATTTCAGCGAGGATGCCTACAAGCGGCTGACGGGCAATAATAAAGAGTTGATGATTATTCCCGGAGCCAATCATACCGACCTCTACGACCGGATGATTCCATTCGAAAAATTAGAAATATTCTTTAAAGCAAATCTCAAATAATGACCAGCCATGAAAACAAAATTCTTATGTCTGCTTTTATCCGTCATCGGATTATGCAGTTACAGCTCGGCCAGCGCACAAAAGCAGTTTCAAACAAGTAATGTCAAGTCTGGAAAATCATTGGTAGTATTCTTTTCATGGGGAGGAAACACCCGTGCTGTCGCGAAAGAAATAAGTCTTCTTACCGGTGCGGACGGATTTGAACTGAAACCCGCAGTTCCCTATACCACCAACCGTGATGAAATAGAAGAAGTGGCGAAACGGGAAGTCCGAGACAAGTATAAACCCAGACTTGCCTCATTGCCTCAGAATATGGAACAATACGATGTGATTTATATCGGTTCTCCCTGCTGGTTCAACACCTTTGCACCGCCTGTACGTACTCTCCTTTCCACAGTGGACTTGTCCGGAAAGAAAATAGTGCCGTTTATGACACATGGAGGCAGCAGAATGGGGCAAAGTGTGCAGGAAATCCGCAGATTGGCTCCTGAAGCTGATATAACGGAAGGTCTTGCTATCCGTGAATCAAATGTAACAGATGCTGAAAATGAAATATCGGCATGGCTTAAAGATCATAATTTGATAAAATAAGAAAATGGATAAAAAAATATTAATCGCCTATTTCTCCTACGAAGGACACACAAGGGGAATAGCAGAAAAAATACAACGGGCTACGGGAGGCGACCTGTTCGAGATACGTCCGGAACAAGCCTACTCCGCAGATTACGACACGACGGAACGCCAAGCCCGTCAGGAGGTAAGAAACGGTTTCCGTCCCATATTGGCGGAACAACCGCAGGATATGACACAATACGACACTGTTCTCATCGGAACGCCCAATTGGTTCAATAAGATTGCTCCTGCCGTGGCGTCTTTCCTTACCGATAACGATTTTTCAGGAAAGATCGTTGTTCCGTTCTGTACGCACGGCGGCAATGGAGCCACCCGTGTGGCAACTGACTTACACAGTTACATTCCCGATGCTCACATTTCCGAATGCCTCGAAATTCTTGAAAACGGAGGAAGTGATGTAGATAACAGGATTCGGCGATGGCTTGAAACGATAATCTGAATCGAGAATTTTGACTACCATTAAAATGAAACATACAATTACATTCTCCGATAGACAGAAAATCTGCCCGCTCGGACAGGGAACCTACCAGATGGGACGTCGGCCAAAGGAAGAGATACAAGCTTTACGTCGGGGCATAGAACTTGGCATGACGCTCATTGACACCGCAGAAATGTACGGTACGGAGGAACTGGTAGGTAAAGCCGTTGCCGATTGCCGCGACAAGGTGTTTTTGGTAAGTAAAGTGCTACCCGGCAATGCCAGCTATGAAGGTACGAAACGAGCCTGCGAACGGAGTTTACGGAAACTGAGTACAGACCGTATCGACCTATACTTGCTGCATTGGATAGGACAATATCCTTTCTCCGAAACCGTCCGGGCAATGGCAGAATTGCAACAGGAAGGCAAAATTGTCCATTGGGGCATGAGTAACCTCGACGTGGACGATATGAAACGCATCGTTTCGCTGCCGCATGGTAGAGATTGTGCCGCCAACCAAGTGCTCTATAACTTGAAGAACCGTGGTGTAGAATATGACCTGCTGCCGTGGAGTGAAGCACGCAATATTCCCCTCATGGCATACACGCCGCTCGGCGATGGACGACTCAGAAATCACCGGACTTTGATAGAAATAGCCTATCGGCACAATGCCATACCCACGCAGATTATGCTTTCATGGGTAATGCGTAACCCGAATGTCATCGCTATCCCTAAAGCAAGCAGTATCGCACACGTGGAAGAAAATGCCCGAAGCCTTGATATTTTTCTGACAGAAGAAGATTTGTTGGAAATAGATAAGGCATTTCCAGCTCCAATACGGAAGATACCGTTGGCGGGATGGTAAGAAACAGGTATAAGAATAAATTAAACAGATAATCAGATATAAAAATGAGAAGAATTATTGTACGGGAACACGGCGCACCGAGCGTTTTGAAAATAGAAGATGTTGAACTGGGACATCCCGGCCCAGACGAAATCAAAGTTCGCAATCATGCCATTGGCGTGAATTATACGGATGTTTATACCCGACAAGGAAATAAAACGTACCTACGCAAGGAGAATCAGGAAATCGAGCCGTTTACTCCGGGGAAGGAAGGTGCCGGAATCGTGCTTGAAGTAGGCAAAAACGTGACACGCTTCAAACCCGGCGACCGTGTAGTTTACGTTCAGTCTTTAGGGGCTTATGGAGAATGCCATATCGTAAAAGAAAGCCGGACACTTCCTCTGCCGGATGAGTTGAGTTTCGAGATTGCGGCAAGTAATACATTGAGAGGATTGACTGCTCATTTCCTGATACACTATACTTACCCTGTTCACGAGGGAGAAGTCGCTCTTGTACATGCGGCCACTGGTGGTGTAGGTTCCATACTGACCCAATGGATAAAGAGTAAAGGAGCCACGGTTATAGGTACCGTCGATTCAGAAAACAAAAAAGATATCGCCCTGAAACTGGGAGCTGATTTTGTAATCAATACGCTGACGGAAGATGTGGCAGCCAAAGTGTACGAGTACACCGATGGGGTGAAATGCCATGTGGTATTCGACGGACTTGGAAAAGCGGTGGCCGAGGCATCACTTAATTCATTGCGCCGATTCGGTTTCTATGTCAATTACGGAATGGTAACCGGTTCCGTCCATCTTGATTTATGGGATTTGGCGGTTCACGGCTCCTTGTATGCCACCTTCGGCGATTTAAAGCACCACGAGGATAATTATGATAAACTATCGGCAATGGCAAAAGACTATTTCACGGCCATTACCGACAAGACAATCCATATTGCCCCCCCAATGAAATTGCCGTTGGCAGAAGCTCCCAAAGCCCACAAATTACTTGAGTCAAACAAGAGGTTAAATACGATAGTCTTGATACCTTAATAATGTATTAACAGTAATAACAAGAAAAAAATAGAACAAAATGGAAACGCAAAGAAGATTTAACGGAAAAGTGGTATTTATCACCGGAGCAGGTAGTGGATTGGGGCGTGGTGTGGCTATTGCATTTGCCAAAGAAGGTGCAATTGTAGTTGTGACCGACCTTTCCGAGAAAGCCAATCTCGAAACCGCCCGTATGATTGAAGAAAACGGAGGCAAGGCTTTGGCTATAAAAGTAGATGTGACCAAATCAGAAGATATCAGAAATGCTCTTACAAAGACTATTGAGGCTTTCGGCAAACTCGACATCGCTTTCAACAATGCCGGTATCGAATACAAGATACAACCCCTCCATGAAATCGAGGAAGAAGAATTTGAGCGATTGAACAGTATTGACCTAATTGGGGTATTCAAATCCATGAAGTATGAAATTCCGCTTATGCTGAAGAATGGCGGTGGAGTGATTGTCAATACATCCTCAACTTCGGGAGTGGCAGGTTTCAGAGGTGGTTCAACGTATGTTTCGGCAAAATATGGTGTCGTGGGGCTTACTAAATCTGCGGCATTGGACTATGCCCCTTCGGGAATCCGTATCAATGCCATTTGTCCGGGAGTTATTGACACGGAAATGATCCGCCGTTTTTCGGGAGGCACTCTGGAAGGTTACAAGGCTATGATTGCACAGGAACCCATCGGCAGATTGGGAAAAGTGGACGAGGTAACATCTGCCGTACTTTGGTTATGCTCGGAAGGTGCAGGGTTCATGGTTGGGCATGCGCTTGTGGTCGATGGTGGTCAGACGGTCGGTATTTCAAACGACAATATCGAACAATAATCATCCATAAAAAGACGTGTTGATTTTAAGGGCTACTCCCACATCAACACGTGGGAGTAGTTTTAATCTGTCAATTTCAAGACAAATGAAAAAAATGTTATCACTTATCATTGCCATAATATTTGGACTGAATGCAAGTTTATTAGCGCAAGAACTAAACGGTTTGAAACGTTATCGGACTATACGATAAATGTCGGGGAAATAGAAACTGCCGTTATCAGTGATGCCCATTTACCCGTCAATCCGGCGCAGGCCGAGTTCGCACAACGTACAGATTCATCGGAAATTGCCCGAACATCGAAAAGACATTTTACTTCTGTGTCGGAATAGATTTGGCTATGAATATTCTCCTGCTGAAAACTAAAGACAGGATTATGTTGATAGATGCCGGTACCGGATATGTATTCGGCAGTGAAAGCGGACGTTTAGCCGATAATCTTCATTATGCGCGGATAGAACCGAATAACGTAACAGACACGGAACATATCAAATACCGCTTGTCAATGCCATATATCACGCTTTCAGACATTATCGACGAGTTTAATTTTTCTTCTGCACAGCATTTCAATAGTTTTTGCAAACCTGTTATAACAGGAGTAATCCACACGGTTTATGCACTTCTGCTTGGGAAAGAGGATGTTGCGGAGATGATAAGAGATGGATTAATTAACTCTACAGGTGATAATTATAGCCGTGCTTTCACTCTTTGGTTTTTAGTATGTGGAATTATACTTATTCTTTGGGGACAAACACTCCAATACTATATCAAAAAAGAGCAGAAACCTGCACCCCTGTTTTTGGAATATTGTATTTTATTTTTGCTGTAGCAGGATGTATTGCAGAGCCGATTGCTGGTTTCTGTTTTTTTGCCACAAGCATTGATAATAATTATTGCAAATAAGAAAATGGAAACATTAAATAAATACAGGAAATCATAGCAAAGAACTAACAAAAAATAAATGCTGACAGCTAAAAAACCAAAGAAGGCTATTTATGGTAACCTTTAGCACAATCTATTGATTAACTTTGCACCCAAAGAACAAGAAATATATGAAAATCAATGCTGAAACAAAATATTGCCAAACGTGTGGAATCCCTTTAGACATAGATTATACAAATCTTAAGGCAAACCAAAATGTGGAATATTGCGACTATTGTTTGCACAACGGGGTTAAACTCTATGATTTCTCAATGGATTATCTCATTTACCTTTGGGGGCTTTTCCCTGAAGAATATTATAAAGAGACAGGAGTCAATCTCACTTCGGAAGAATTGAGAGCGGAAATGTCCAAACGGCTTCCGAATATCAAAAGGTGGAAACAAAAGATCAATACGGCTCATGTGCAATATGATTTGATTATAAGAGTTCAAGAGTATATCAACCGCCATTTGTTTGACGACCTTGATTCCGACAAGCTATCGCATGTTGCAGGTATCTCCAAATATTATTTTCGCAGGCTTTTCAAAGCAGTTTGTGGCGAAAATATGGGAATGTACATTCAACGACTGAGATTAGAGTATATTGCATTTAAGCTAATAACAACTGATATAAGTGTCCCGAAACTTCTCGGGCAAATCAATTATCAGAACAAACACACACTTTCGAGGGCATTCAAGAGTTATTTCAATTGTTCCATTCCGGAATTTCGCAAAAAGCATTCAAACGTCAATCCCGAAAGAAAGAATCCGATACGAATTGAACCAAGTATTGAAAAAATATCTGGTATCCGAATCGCATACTTGAAATTGGAAAGAACAAATAATGTCATCCATAGCTTCTCTGTTTTGTGGAAGCAGTTGCTACAATTTTCCGAAAAATATGAATTGTCTTCAAAAGGATGTAAATACATGAGTTTGACTCTCGATTATCCGTATATCACGCCAGAAGAACAAAGCCGTTTTATGATTGGGGTAATATTGCCCAAATCATTTGAAACGCCGAAAGGCTTTGGCGTTTATGAGATTCATGCGGGAGAATATGCAATCTTTCGTTTCAAAGGGTTTTATCATGAACTGAATAAGGTGTACCGCCATATTTACCTTGACTGGTTGCCGACAAGCGATTATACCCTGCGAGAACAGCTCACCTTTGAGACTTACATCAACACTCCCGAAAAAACTCCGGCTTCGGAGCTTATAACAGATATTTATATCCCTATTACAAAAAAAGAAACATGAAATACTTAAACCAAGAGATAGAAAACGAATTAAAAAATCAAGGAGCAGAACTGATTCGCTTTGTCGGCATATCACATTTGGATGAAAAGCAAAACAGACAACTCCCGACCGCCATCGTTTTTGCACTTCCGCTAACCGCAGAATATGCTAAAATGGTATTTAATATTCCCGACTACGTACAAGCACGGATAGCGGATAATTACAATTTCGATGATGATGAATATTCGCAAACCGAACATAAGGCGGGAGAAATAGCAGACGAATTAGCCAAGTTCATTACCGGGAAGGGCTATAAAGCCATATCGCAATCCGATACAGGATTAGTGGCTGATGGCGTATTCAATTTTGAAACAAAAGAATCAATATTGCCCCATAAAACCGTTGCACTACTTGGCGGATTAGGGTGGATTGGGAAAAACAACCTGTTAATTACTCCTGAATATGGTGCAGCACAATGTCTCGGTACGGTTTTAACTGATGCTCCACTGGAAACGGTATTGCATGAACCTCTAACTCCAAAATGTGGAAATTGCATTACTTGTGTCAATATCTGCGAGAGAAAGGTCCTTAAAGGTAAAGTTTGGAGTAGATCTGCTTCAAGAGATGAAATCGTTAACATACATGGATGTAGTACCTGTTTGAAATGCCTTGTGCATTGTCCCAGAACACAAACATATATAAAGAGGAATATTGTCTGAATCTCCACAAGCAACAAACGAAGGTTCACAAGAATAAAAACGGAAGAGAAATCAATCCCTTCCGTTTTCATTCTTATATTTTTCCATAACCAATAATCGAAAAATCTAAATCCTTCGAATTACCCTGGCGGGGTTACCTGCCACAATCGTGTTCGGTTCTACATCGCTGGTCACAACACTACCCGCTCCTACAACACTATTCTCACCGATTGTAACTCCCGGAAGGATCGTAGCCCCTGCTCCTATCCATGCCCTGCTACAAATATGTACCGGTCTACAAGTAATAATCGAGCGATTGTCAAGATCATGATTATTCGATATCAGTTGTACGTTGGCAGCTATCTGAGCATCATCGTCAATCGTAATACCACCGGCAGACATCATCAGGCAACCATTCATAATAATGACATGGCGGCCAATCTTCACCTCATGGGGACGAACGACAGTAAGCGGAGTATTCACACGACTGCCTTCCCCCATATCCGGAAAAAGACGATGAAGCAGCTCATCATATTCGTCCGTCATCGGCATAGTATGGTTCAGGCGGAATACCAATTGTGCCTGTTCTTTCGCCAAAGCAAGTTCCGCCTCACTCTGGTGTGCGCAGTCTATTCTTATTTCTTTCATATATAATGCTACTCCTTATTTCAATCTCTTCCCATCCGAAAAGGCGTTACCTACCTTTTTACCCACTTCCAGGTAATCGTTATTGAACGGATCGAATATAATAGGAGACACTTTGGATACATCCACCTTACCATTTTCGTCGAGAACACGTTCATCTACACTTACGTTTATTATCTCACCACGCAAAATGCAGGTTTCAGGATTATAATCCTTCAACTTACATTCCAGCACTACAGATAATTCGTCGATCAACGGTGCATCTACAAACTCCGAACGAGTAGCATGGAAACCTGCACGAGCAAATTTATCCGAAACCTTATTGCCGGAAACAATACCCACGTAATCACAGGCAACCACCTGTCCGACCTCTGCCATACTTACGGTAAAAGCCTTACGCTTCAGTATATTGGCTGTCGTTTTATGTCCCTCACTAATACAAATACTAATTTCATGCATCTCGCTGATACCACCCCAAGCCGCATTCATAGCATTGGGAGTACCATTTTCATCATAAGCAGCGATAATAAACACCGGCTGCGGATAAGTAAAGGGCTTTGCCCCAAAATTCTTTCTCATAACAATTTATTTTTTAGTCCATTTCTTAATATCTTCCTTCGCCACACCATTCAAAAGGCGACCCTTTTGCCATTTCATATCAGGATAGGTTTCCTGTAACTCTTTTTCCGCATTAGAAATACTACTGCTACCCGATGTAGCAAACGGAATAATGTTTTAGTCTCTATTATCATGGTACAAAATTACAGAATAATATTCATCATTAAGGTATATAAATCACTGATTATCTAACCAAAATCACTGATAAAAGAAAAAACGAAGGACGAGCTTAAATCTATATCTGGGTTACCGGTAACTTCGATGATACTAAAAGTCTTTTAGATTTAGAAATAGTATGTGTAAGAGGCTGTGTCGAAACTCTTTTCACCACAGAGTAGCACAGAGTATCACAGAGTTTTTCACTAATAATCAGTAACTTTAAAACACCTCTGTGTTACTCTGTGTCCTCTGTAGTGAGTCATGACACCCTCTTACACATAAGTTACACATTCATTATCAATACATTAAAAAATCGACATATTAGCTATCTTTTGAAACTCAGTATATATGCAGACAAAAACAGACAAATTCTCAATTTTATATATTTCCAATCCAAGTTATCGAAGTAACAAACAAATATTTTATCTTTACCTGAAAGAGAGTTCTTTGAAGATTAATGCAGAATAATGAAATTGACCTCAAAAATCAATCGTTACCTAATTCACTATTCATTTTTCTTTGACTTCACGAATATCCTGCTAATCAGGCTATTTCGTCACTGTAGTTTTTGACTTTAGTGTTATTTAGTCTTATCGCCCGCTACCATACAAAACAAAGAAGAGCTAGGCAACAATACCGATAACAACTTGAATAACAGCGCTATGCATCAATTGTTGTTTTTTAGGGAGATAGGCTTTACAGGTCATAAATAAGCCTGTTACAGACAAGTTGGGGTTACCAATTCGTGACCTATTTCCAAATAAATCGTTACCGGTAACTATTGGGTAATATTCTATATATCAATTATTTACAAAGGCTACATTTCATAGTACTGCTTCATTTTTCATGGAGATCATCTGAAAAGAAAGCATTAATTTTATCACCTAAAAAGATGTTCTTATGGAAGAGAAAAAATCGACATTCAAAGTGCTATTCTATTTAAAGAAGAATGCACTTAAAAAAGACGGAACAGTACCCATTATGATTCGTATTACTGTTAACGGAGTTGAAAAAGCAAGAAGCGCAAAGGTAAGCGTACATCCCGATCGTTGGGATAAGGTAAAAATGAGAGTAAAAGGGAGAGACTCCTACGCTACGAAAATCAATAGTGCGTTAGATCTTTGGGAACGTAACATTGGAGCTAAATACGACACCCTGTTCCATTATGAAGGATATGTTACCGCAGAGAAAGTGGATAATGCAGTTATGGGAACGGATATTAAGAAGATGACCCTCTTAACATTGTTCAAACAACACAATGATGAATTTAAGTTGAAAGTCGGAAAGACCAGAGCCGAAAATACCTATCGCATGTATTGTGATGTGTACAATCATATTTCTAACTTTCTGAAACTGAAATATAATTTATCAGATATTCCACTAGTTGAATTGAAAGAGAGCTTTATTAAAAATTTCGACTTTTATTTGCGTTGTGAAAAGAATTTCAAAGCCAACACTGTACGTCTCTATATGGTTCCACTGAAAAGACTTACATCAATAGCACATGACAATAATATCATAGCTATCGATCCATTCAAACACTTTGTGGCTGAAAAAGAAAGTGTGGATATAGGATATCTAACAATGGACGAAGTTGAAGCTATGATTTCGGTAGAATTACCGACCAATTTATTATAAATTATCAGGGATATGTTTATTTTCTGCTGTTTTACAGGTGTTTCGCATACTGATTTAAAAATGCTCACCAAGCAAAATATTCAAAACTTTTTTGATGGAAATAGTTGGCTAATATATAGACGAAGAAAGACCCATATAAAATCAAGTATACCATTATTAGAGGTTCCGAAGAAACTACTGGAAAAATATCGTGATTATCAAATAGGAGATCGTATTTTTCCAGTCCCTGATTATGATCCATGTAATAATCTGATAAAAATCGTCGCAGGGTTTGCCCATATAGATAAACACTTGACGTTCCATATGAGCTACCATACTTTTGCCACTATGATGTTATCAAAAGGTGTACCTATCGAAACAGTCAGTCACATGTTAGGTCATTCCAACATTACTACAACACAAATATACGCAAGGGTCACCAATCAAAAAATAGGTGATGACATGAATAAGCTATCCGGGATATTACACGATTTTGAGAAATCGTTAGTCAATAAAATCTAAAAATGAAGTCCGTTAGAAAATCATCTTTCTAACGGACTTTTTTTAATAACAAGGTATTAATCCAATGCACTCTCCTACTCCTAATATAATTTCCTCTCAAATAAATGATTCTTTGTAAATACCTTACCGGATGGCTGAATATGTGGCAAAATTGCAGCTACAAAATTAGAATGCAGAGCCTTGAAGTATAAAAGCAGCCCAAAGACTTGTTTGTTTCTTTATATTTCTAACATCAATCATCGCTTGTTGAAGAGCAGTAATCTTATTGCTGCCGGCTTTAAGATATTGGTAAAAATGAACAAAGAAAATCTCCGTGACTTCGTCATCAACAGGCCACAAGCTTGAAATGACACTTCTGGCGCCGGCCATTAGCAAAGCACTGGATAGTCCTAACTGTTCCTCACCGGAATAGACTTTATATTTACCTGTTTCACATGCACTTAAAACTGCAAGCTCTATATTTAATTTCAAATCAATAATATCTTTTGCCCTGATCACCATTCCTTGACTTAGTCGAAGTGCGGACTGGAAACCATTATCTTCTCTATAGTAGCCATGACCTGTAAAATGAAATATCGAAGCTGACACAAGTTTTTCAATAAACATTTCCTTTGAAACATTTCCGGTCAGAGCCTCTACATGAAACATTTCAGCTAGTATTTGAGCTTCCTGATCGGCATAATGTAAATCTCCTGTAGGATTTCCAATGATATTGACTTTTGAAAATATATTTTTTTCATCACCATCACTATTCTTTCTGAACTGTATGTAGTCCCAACTTTGTATGCTGGAATTATAAAAAACCGGATTACGCATAATCAAGGGGTCTCCGTTTAATATTAAAGCGTGGAGAGGCAAATTATGAATAATACCATGAGGAATAAAGCAAATAATATCATTAGGCATAGTATAGCTGGCCAATGGCTCAATAAGTACACTACTCCTTACAAAGAATTCTTCATCTGCTTCAGATATGTTCCTGAGCCCCTCCAATTCTTTTTTCAGGGAATTTGCAGATAAAGGGATTATCGTTCTAAATGGACGTTCCCATATAGATGATACAGCAAGTAGATGAATAGAATCACATACTACAAAGTAATATATAAAAAACAACTTCTGATTACTATTGAGCCTATTCTCCTCATTAGCTATTTTTCTTTGTAATGTTACATAGTCAGGTAGTATTTTCAATTTGCTTTGGGCATATATTTTTAATTTGGAAATGCCCAACATTTCCCTGTACAAAGAATTGAGTTGCCTTTGTATTTCTCTGGACTTGACAATAGAAATGTGGCTTCCGGATATCTCCTTTATTTCATTTTCCTCCCTGATAAGCGGATGCATGGAAGAAGGCAACGACATATTGTTTGATAGAATAGAACTCAGAGATCTTGAATAGGATTTCTCAATCCATAAGATACATTCTTCCCATTTTTGCTCGATATAGTAAAAATTAAAACCCTGCTCCAACAACTGCCTGGCATCTCTATACAGTGATATAGAAGCCACAATCCATTCACTATTTTCTTTTGGGCGGATTTTTGTAAACAGGAGTGTATAACTTTCCAGTGTTTCGTTCAATAAATTCTCCGTTTTTATGACAAATTCCTTTTGTGCATCTGGGTCAACTAAATTATACTTTAGGATCTCACTATGACAAACAAACAAAAGAAAATTAAGTCTCCAGACAAAATCGAACAATTCACTATCAGATAAGATTCGAATACCTTTTTCCAGGATATGGATCGCTTCATTATAAAATTGAATATCCCTGTTCTGCCTTGCTATAGTTATGAGTAATCCACTCAAATAGTGCATATTCTGGGCATACAGACGAAGACAGCCTGCATTCATAAAATACTCTTCTGCCTTCTTGTAACAATTATAAGCCTCCGCTATATTATGATTCAGGCATGCTAAACCATAGTATTGGTAGTATTGCCCTTTCAATATATTCCGGTTTGGCAAGAAAACGATACTATCTAATTGGGATTGGATGATTTGGAAATTATCAACGATTACAGGATCAGACAACAAATTCACTGACGGGTCTTTAACCTTTTGAATATCTTCAGTCAAGAAGTAAAGTCGACACTGCAATTCATCCTCTAAATAGCCTGTCGCATGATATAGTTCAATAGCCATTAACCAATGTTGGTTTCGGGGAGTATTCTCTGCCAATGCTTTGAATTTATAATATTGAGCTAACAGGACACTCTTTTTTAATGGGTATAGCCTCTCTATCTCCGCCTCTATCAGATTAAGCAGTCTCTTACTCACTCCCAGTTTGATACCGCTGTTCATCATCATACATATAATTCCGGCCCTTATATTCTCACATATAGAGCCTTCCAGATATTCGCTTGCCAACTTCATTGCCTGCTCGTAGTCCCCACTGGCATAAATTTTATGAAGAGTCTCCAATAGTTCTGTTTCTTTTTTATAAGGAAAATCTAAAAAATCAACATCTATTTTATTTGCCTGCTTGAATTCATACAGCAGAGTTGTCTGGGAATTATTTTCCAGACATGCGACTGCCTGTTTATAAAGTGAATCAGCCTGTTTGTAATATCCCAAATGAATAAACTCTTTTATCGAACTGGTAATCCATGTAATACCTTCCATGCTTTCCAATTCAAGCAGGTGAGAGCCATATTTGCTCTCAATAAAGGCTTTACCAGCCACATATCCAGCTTTGGAGCAGAACTCCAGCACTTCCTTCAGTTCGACTGGTAATTGGTTCTTCGGCAACATTGATGTTTCTGGATATTGAACTCTCAATAAAGGTGTGATACTTGCCAAATAGACCGGAATAATATCTAAAATCGAATCCGGCGTATCTATCCAATGTTGATAGCTTTTCACCAATTCACACGCCTTGATAGCATCCGGACAAGGATAGTTATAACTATCGTTCACTAACGCAGCCAGAAAATCAAAAGAATGCTCTTTATCTATTACAAAGAACTTTTCCAAAAGCTGTTTCCCGATTTCTATGTGTTCTTTTTTATCTTCGGCATTCAATATACCCCACGTAAGCATCGCGCTACGGATTTTGTACTTGACTTCATCAGCAAAACACATAAATTCATCATTTGGAAAATCCTTTTGGGCATTGTCACAAAGTTCAATAATGCGATTGGCCTTCTCTATAGAATATCCACATAGTAAAAAGTCTATCTCATTTTCGATGAGCTTGGCTTTAGTCGAATAGATAGGAGAACCAGAATTTCGCAACTTCTGCAAGCTCTTTTCCGCTTCTTTCCAATTCCCCATAGTACAAAAGGCATGTACGGATAATAAACTGATTTCGGGAGTTATATCCTGATCGGATAAAGATTTATAGTAATCAGAATATCCGCTTAAGTCACCCTTACGGTATAAATTCCGTAAGCAACTATATACTTTATTGTACCAACGATTGTGTATAATGATTGTATCCTATATAGTTAAGTCTTTATACTCTATAATAGTCACCCCTGGTAAAAGACTTGTTACCAATTTCTGCACTAATGATTTCTGTCGTTGTGATATTCTTTCACCTAAGATAATTTCTTTTATTTTTATTTTCACATAAGCGTTATTATTTTCAGTAAAGACTCTAACTTCATTTTCATATTTCCAACTTTCATGCTTGTAGCTTAGTATTTCTTTTGCCGTACGATTTGCATCTATGCAATCCGTTATCGTAGGAGTACCTGTATATACAATATCTTTTATATCAAGATTATGTCCCGTAACATCAAGACCAATATTGATACCTCGACTACCATTAGCATAATGTGACCATAATAATGGTTCATTTTTTTCTTTGGTCAATGAACATATTTTAAATTTTTCTTTGCTGTTTTTAATTCCTTTCAATATGTTTGGTTTCGAACCACAATGATAA
>SKEW01001022.1_pt1 | contig 19205 bp, 27 predicted proteins | sample 4841441 | NCBI WGS metagenome assembly SKEW01 (sample SAMN11008799, study PRJNA524170) | human gut metagenome | isolation source: fecal sample from pouch patient p41 | place: Israel: Tel-Aviv | reverse complement strand
ACGGCAATCAGTGCCAGAACGGCAGCCGACAGGCCGTATCTGATTTTTGCGTTCATGGATATTTATCAGGATTTATCGGTTTCTGAACCCTGGATATGTTTATCTGTCCCGGCCTGTTGAATCAGGCGGGGAAAAGGTAAAGACAATCAAGAGGATTATTTATGGGCAATAACACCATTTCTCTACAGGAGTTGCTCGACTGCATTTCCAGGCTTCGGGATGATGTAAATGCCCTCACTGTTGCATTTTCATATCTGGCCTTCTCAATTCCCAGAGAACAAATGCAACCAACACTGGCATCGCTTCTGCTTGAGTCACGCAACCCCAAATGGTCCCAGGAACAACAAAATTCTTTCAAGTGGCTGGCGGCATTACTGGAAGAAAAATATGCTGGTGAAATTACCATTTCGGCGGAGTCTTCAGAGAACCAGTAATTCTTCCCGGTAGCTTTCCTTTGTAGGTTATCCACACATTCTGCGCCTCTAAAATTATGGGGCGCTTTTCCGGCGACAGCTCGTCCCCTTCACATAACCCTGCAGCAACATCCCGGAACAATGTCTTTGCCCGTTTTATTGCCTCTGACTCATAAAACTCCAGAGTGGCGCCTTCCTGTCGTTCAAGGTTGATGTGTAAGTCAAATATCTCACCGGCAAAACGCTTTTTGTCACGCAGGGTTAAAATCACCGCAATTTTATTCTCAAAATTTCGGGTTCCTTTAACAACCAGTTCATGGTTTTGAGTCATTGTATTACTCTCCTGTTCTCTCTCAGCACCCTGTCCGACTACATCACGAAAGCCGCCGAATGAATGAGCAATGGAATAATGTTTGCTGTTTCCAGAGTGCTCTCTGGATTTTTCATTATTATGTTCCATTGAATTACTCTCCCCGCGCCGCCTTGCGACGGTCCTCTTTTATCTTGAAGTACAGATTCGTCAGATAAGTCAGAAAGCCCAGTGCCAGACTCCCCAGCACACCAATAGCAGCCCACTGTGAAGGACTGACCTGATCAATCCACTGCAAAAACCAGTACCCGGCACTGCCTGCCGAGGTGCCATAGGCGACACCCGTTGTTATCTTATCCATGGATTTCATAGCAACGCCTCCGCCAGTAACGGATTGCGTAGTTCTTGTATTAGGAAGGGGAAAAAGAAGGCCGCAGCGTAACTATCACTGAGGAGTTCAGGACAGCCAGTGGCTACGGCTCAGTTTGGGTTGTGGCGGCCGGAATCGAACCGGCTTCCATCGGTGCGCTGCCGATTGCAGTACGCGCGGCGGTCAGATACATGACTAGTATTTTCACTGTCGCCTATCTGCTAGCTCGCCATTGAGCTTCACCACAACGATAAGAGCACTGCGCGGCACCTTTCACCAGTTCCGCGAGGTCTGCGGGTTCAATACTCTTACCTGTTGTGCAAATAAAAAAGCCCCAATAATTTGGAGCTCTTCGTTGAGGTCAGAAATTCAACTCATACCAGCGTAGCGCAGTTTTTGCGTAGCGCACTAATACTTTTTTTCATCCCTTTGAATTTCGACCTCAGGATCCATCTGAAGGCTCACACCCAGCATGCAGAGACACCCCTCAATGAATCCCTCAGCTACCTGCAACTGCTGGCGGATAAATCCTTCAGAACATCGACGCCGCCGTCCTATCTCACGTTTGCTTAACCCGTAGACGTAGTACAGCATAATGACGTCCAGTTCCTCAGGCTTACGGACCTGCTGCAGCCGACAGACGCAAGCATCGATAATCAGGCCATCGTCGTCGCAGCAACTCAGCCTGCCAGGCGGGCTGCTGACTACCAGCCCTTTAAATCCCGCCGCTATTGGAGCCCAGTGCACTGTGGTGTTGCTATTGGCAGCCCAGCCACCCCAGCGCTCTAAAACCTGTTGAATATTACGCATAGCTCTGACCTCTACGTTTTGTTACTTACCGTTCATCTTTCATTTTGAGGTTAGAAAGATGTTTAAGCCGCTGGCAATACGCTTTCCAGTAAGCCTCAGAGTGCATTGGATGCTCGATATCGCTATACAGCCATACACAGTCGTCGCGCTGAGTTACCGGCGGTGGCGCCAACACATCTCGAGTGGCCTGCGTTAGTGCTCTTTTGAAGAAAAAAGCCTCCCCTAAGGGCTGGTAGTCTCTGTTGAATGCTTCCCAAGCCCCCTCAGCTGTTTTGCGGATACCGTAAGGCATACATTGGCGGAATATCTTTGACATCGTCGTATCCTCATTTAGTTATTTGCTAATTTTTTCAAGTTAATTTCCGGGTGACGGCTAGGTGACGCGTAATTACATATCCGTCACCTGCTGCAAAGCGCGCCATATAAGGCCTGAAGATGTTTTAGGTGACAGGTGACGGTTGATTTTAGTTCTCTCTATATATAAGCGATCGTATAATACCTAAAATACACACTCTCGCGTATATAGTTTTAAATTCTGCCGTCACCTGTCACCTTTAGCACATTTCCCATTGATTTATATATACTTTTCAAGGTGACGCTTAACCGTTTTGCCGTCACCTAGCCGTCACCTTTTTACAATCCAGATTGCAAAATTTCGCAAGATTTATATATTTCGCGCAATTCTTCGTTGCTGAAATCGTTATTTTTTACAAAAATCCAAATCCTATATACAAACCCGTCAATTTTTACGCGTACGGGTTCCCGCTTTGTTCTTTCTTTCAAAATGCGAGTAATATGCTTCTGGTTAATTTCTACATCCATTCCTGCTTCTGCCAGTATTGCCTTAACAATTTGTTGATAAGTCATTGCTGGCACAGGCGGATTATCCAGGATTTCAATAAGAGCAGCCTCCACATCGCTCTTATTGCTTTCAATCATCAGAAGGCGTTCTTTCGTCTCGGGTGCGCGCTGCCAGTTAAAGCGAGACAGGTCAACGCCCATCAGATACCAGTACACCTGGGCTATAAAGTCGCTGTCGCTTAGCGCGCCATACAGGCTGGCGTAATGCTCTTCAGTTGCGGCGAAGTCAGGGCCCCCCAGCACAGCGATACGTCGGTCTTCCTCTGGCAGCGCCAGCGCATCAAAGTGATTGGTGTAGAACAGAAAGCCAGTGTATATATCCATCGTTTTTTTACTGCCATATTTGCGGTTCACTTCAAACCGTGGTTCTGTCAGCACATCGCGGATCTTATCGTTCACCTCATACCGCTTATCGTTTTCGCGCACCTCGTCAATGGTGCATAGAAGAGTATTGTACAGATAGTCATGGAACTGGTTATCGCACAGGATCTTCATGCGAGTACGAGCACAGTTCCACGGACCAAGCACGCGCTCCATTAACTGGCTGACCCATCCTCTGCCCGTACCATGTGCGGTAGCCACATGCAGAATAGAAATCGGGCATCGACGCTCCGGACGCTGAACCATCCACCCCAGACGGGCGATGAAAAACTCGCGCTGCCAGGCATCAGGTACCAGATACGCCATATGATTAAGGAACGTGGACACCTTACTTGTATCCGCTGTACGTGGATGCTCAGGCATATAAAATTCGTTTATCTCAAACCGCCCGTCGAAACGCTCGATAATACGTCCCGCACCGGGCTTATAGCCTGTCGTCTCAGCAATCTTCTTATGCCGATGCTCTATCCACCGTTTGGTTGCGGGAGTTGGTTGCCCTTTCCCTTCTGGCGGGAACTGGTAAGGCGCCATCAGGTTTTTGAACGACTTCATATCCATCATGCACTGATATGGCGGTCGGCTAAGATCACATACTTGGTCACCCTCGATAACGTAGATAAAGCGTTCCAGAAAATGAGCTGTCATATCTGTATTAATATCGGTAAATTCAGGCTTATCGCCATCTTCAACCACCGTGAGATCTTCGAACAGGGATTGCGTATAGCCGTAGCCTTCCAGCCAGTCGGCATCAGTAAGCCCCGCATCGGTGTTGTGCATGCTTTTAAAATGTCCCTGTTCAAATCCCCCCGTCCCTTTTGGGAAATACTTAATGGATGTTTCGCTGCAACCGTTGCTGTATTCTGACTCATCCCGAAACGGTTTCAGATTGCGGGAACCATCAGAGCTGACTGACAGAGTCCACCCGTTCGCGTCAAGCCAGTCGGCGACATCATCTGTCGCGGAAGGATCAACACAGGAAAGGTCACGCTGACGTCCTGCACCTGCGGTATAGCTGTCTTTCACGGGTAAGTTATCCGCCAGACGCTGCCACAGGCTTTCGAGCTGTTCAGATGTAATTTTCAGAGGTTCGCCGGGCAAACCGCAGTCCCACTGAATACGTTCGCCTGCCGGATGGGTACCACAAGCCACAAACTGCTGGCCCTTAGCGAGCAGCTCTATTTGTTTATTTTCGCCTTCCAGGCGGTGACCACGTTTACGGTAGTCGCCATCAACAGCAATCAGGTACAGGCATTTATGACTGTCAGCCCGCCAGCGACGTGGCGGAAGTTCCCCCAGGCATGACAGGATAATATTGCGTACGATCTCCTGCATCCCGGCGTCATTGATATCGCAGTCCAGAGCCACCACCCCGTCGCCAGTACGAACGCAAATACCGTAATCGGGTTCGTTCGACCACCGGGCAAAATCGTTTTCCGTAACAACATAGTTAGCCCAGTCGGGGATACCAACAACCTTACGTTGGCCATTGTAGCGACTGGGAGTTTTGCCGAAATTATGAGACAGCTTGCTATTAGGCGACAGTTCTGCACAGGGATTGGACACCACAGGTAAAAGCCTGTCTGTCATCCCCAACACCAGATCGAAGTGGAACCACTCATCGGGCGTAGCTCCCCATGGTTTGTTATCAGACATGGGTTACGCCTTTTGTCTAGCTGTCACTTCCTGAAAAAGCTTTTCTATCGCACGTACTGTAGAAAAGCGAGGGTCAGAATGAACCCCGGTGAGAAGCCGACTAATAGAAGACTGCTTCACGCCTGCAATTTCGGCAATTTGGTTTTGGGTATACCCTGAATCAATCAAGCTTTTGACCATCTCTTGTGGTGTTAGTCCGGACATATTTAAGTCTCCACTTTCGTCTATAGTGCAAATTTATACGAAAACGGATTATTCAGCAATACAGCAATTCTATGTCATCCTGGATTAAAATATCCGATAACGCATAATCACCGTCCCTGTATACAACATGGATGAATCCAAATGATTGATACTACCGATATCCTTTCTCAAAACATCAAGTACCTGATGGACAAAGCCAAGATAAGGTCGATAACTGAGCTGGCACGTCGGTTACAGCTGAACCAACCAACGCTACACAGGCTGGTATCAGGAGAGGTGAAAGATCCGAAATACGCAACGTTAAAGCAGATCGCCGACTACTTCCACGTGTCACCAATAGACCTGGCAGAAAGGAGCCTTCAAGAAATGGAGAAAGAGGACGCGACAGGTATAAAAACGTATATTTCTCTTAGGTTTAATAAAGTACCTGTTTTGGGAAACACTCAGCTAGGCGTTGGAGGACTTTGGAGCGACACCCAATATTCAGTAGGTAGCAGTGATGGTTTCATATACTGGCCGACAAAGGATGAAGATGCATACGCCCTGAAATGTGTTGGTGATTCAATGATGCCTAGAATCAAAGAGGGTGAGTTCGTAATCGTGGAACCCAACCACGACTACACTCCTGGTGATGAAGTACTTGTGGTTACCCGGGACGGTGAGGTCATGGTTAAAACCTTCTTGTTCGAACGCGATGGCCTGTTCCATCTAATGTCTGTAAATGAAGATCATCCACCAGTCAGGGTACCACGCGAAAACATTGAAAAAATCCATTACGTGGCGGGGATCGCCAAATCCGCGCTACGCATGTACTAACCTTTACAGTCTGATAACTTACTTCTGATCAAACCGCTCTCCACATGGGCGGTTTTCTTATTTGCAAAATAATTCATTTTTGTATTGACACAAAATCCCATAACGCATATAAATACGATATCGCATAATTAATGCATTTTTTAATACCAGCTCTTTAACAAACTGAACCGCGTGACAGGTAAGCCGCAGTGATCCTGGCAAAACGAAATAGCACCCGATGGGATCGAGGTAAGCGCCGAGTCCGTATGCGTACGGTAAGCGTAGAGGACAACACCGCGACGAGCTGATAAGTCACGCAAGTTGAAACGCCCCGATGATGGGGCGTGCAGTGAATTAATCAAAGGCTTCGGGCCTTTTACTAATCCACTGAAGGGGTACCGAAATGAATGCCTATGAGCTCACAACAAAATACGCTCCGGCTTTTGAAGTGGTAGAAAACGGACCTGACGCGACTAATTACGTCGTTGCAACCGTCAAAGGCGAAAACCCAGCCCGACTAAAAGCGGCGGCCTACCAGGCACGCAACGGCTATCTCGGTTATGGCTACACAATCCGCCCGCTAACTAATTCTTCTGAATCATCCATGTAATTGCTGTGTGTAGTCTTTGCCCGCCTCAAATGACGGGCTTTTTTTCCTGTCTGAAAGCGCACTCGCAACAGCGCGCTCCCCGATATGCAAAAAGGAATACAACAGATGAAACCTGAACACATCCATCGACTGACGGGGCTCGATGTTCTCCGTTATCGCCGTAAAAACTTCGATTTGATGACCGGTCTGGTCGTTGCCACCGCGATCGGTTTGATCATCACTTTCATTCTCCTTGTAGCGAGGACCACAGTATGAGCTTAGAAACCAGTCTCGAACTTAATAACCAACTTCTGGCGCAACATAATGTGCTGCTTGAACGTCTTATCCGCACAATGGCATCAGGTATTGTTATGCATCCTGACGCCATTTCACAAGTACAGGAATGTCGGGATACAGCAACCGAAACAGCAGATGAAACTGAAAATAAAGCGGTAATGACACTGGATGATCTGGAGTTCAGCGACGTTATCGCACTGGCTGGTTTCTACCCGGTAGCCACCCCTGTTACTGAAGACATGCTGCAACGAGCTGTTGCTTACCGTGATGCTGAAGGTGATAAACGAGTAGTTCAGATTGATGCTCTCGACAGCGCATTGCAGGGCGTCAAACGAGCCAGGGCACTGCATAAACCCGCTCTTCTGGACCTGTCCCGTAACATTCTTAAGTTCTGGGACGACCTGCCAACTATCGGCGAGCGACGTGCTTTTGCCGAGCAGCTACTTGATGCACCTGCAGATGGGCGTGATGAAGTTAAGCCGAAAAAGGCCAGTAACAAAGATGGAGAACGCACGGGGCCGTTTTACGTCAAAAATGTATCCGGCACAGCAGCCAGTGAACTCCACACCTTACGCAAGTTGAACGAGATGCTGAAAAAAGGCCATATCGAGATCAACCGTGTTGAGTACCTTCAGCTGCAGGAAGAATTTGCACGCAGAGACGCAGCAAATTCCAGCCAGAATAATGACGCCAAAGATGACCATACAATTGATTTCGCGGCACTACGCAAACAAGCTGAAGGGTTGATCCTCGAGTTAGCAAAAGGGGGTTACCGGGCAGAAGCTATTGCAATTCTGGAAAAACAGGGAGCCAGGAAACTTGGTGAAGTAACGGATGAAAATCTCGCTGAAGTAATCACCCTGGCTGAAAAAGCACTGGAGGGTTAATCATGCCAGACGTTCACGCACAACTTTCTCCATCATCTGCACATCGTTGGCTAAGGTGTGCGGGTAGTCTGGCGCTGGAGGCCACACAACCGGATAAAGAAACAACTTTTGCAATCGAGGGCACTGCAGCGCACGCGCTTGCTGAAAAAGTTCTACGAAACAGGCAAAGCCACCCGGAACACTACGCCGGATGCAATGTTTCTATGTTTCTCGGCTCATACCCCCTTCGCGAAAATCCTGATGATACATCTGGCCCACAGGTGGATGATGAAATGGTCGAAGCCGTTGGCCGGTATGTTGATACGGTCTGGACTCTTGCACAGAATAATAAACTATTAGTTGAACAACGTGTTGATTTCTCACATATAACGGGTGTGGAAGAATCTTTCGGAACTGTCGACGGCATAATCATCGCTGGTAACGAATTACAAATCCACGACCTGAAATATGGCAAAGGCGTCCGCATTGATGCAGAACAAAATGAGCAACTACAACTGTATGCTCTGGGTGCTCTCGAACAATTCAGCATGCTGTATGACTTTGAGACTGTAAGATTATTTATTCACCAGCCAAGGCTCAACCACGTTTCAGAATGGTCGTTAACCGTACAGGAACTTCAGTCTTTCGGTGAACGGGCACTGGAGGCCGCAACCAGTGCGATCCTTGTTCTCAATATTGCTGAATGCGAAGGCATTGAGACACTACCGCTGGAAAACTTCATACCTGGAGAAAAACAGTGCCGCTTCTGTAAAGCAAAAGCTATTTGCACTGCCCAGAAAATGCAGCATTTACAAACAGCGGCCAGCGATTTTGAAGATCTGACAAAGCCTGTCAGCGAAATAATCACCAATGCCAGCGCACGTGTACCTCTGTTAACCATTGAGCAGCTTGCGGAGATCTATAGCCAGGCCGACTTTATTGAGTCCTGGCTAAAGGCAGTACGGGACCGGGTTCACGATGAACTCAATGCCGGACATCCGGTACCGGGGTTTAAACTGGTAACAGGAAAAAAAGGTAACCGGGCCTGGAGTGATGAAGAGGCAGCTCGCGCACTTCTGAAGGACCAGTTCAGGTACAAAACTGAAGAAGTATTCGACTTTAAACTTATTAGTCCCACAAAAGCCGAAAAACTTATCAAAAAGGCCAGTCCGCGCCGTTGGTCAAAAGTCGAGGCACTGATAACACGAGCTGATGGAAAACCCACCGTCGTTCCCGAATCAGACCCACGCCCCGCACTCAGTGTTAACCCTGTAAATGATTTCGACGACGTATCTGAGGATGCGTTAATAGCAGGTCTTATATGAGGACATTTTCATGAAAATCAGATTAAACAATGTACGACTGGCTTTTCCTGCTCTGTTTGAAGCTAAAACTGTAAACGGCGAAGGCGATCCACGTTTCTCCGCAGTATTTTTAATGTCTCCCAAACACCCACAACTGGAAGAAATCCGTAAAGCTATGAAGCAGGTAGCGAAGGAAAAATGGGGAGAGAAGTGGGAGCCCATTTATAACCAGCTGGAGAAAAAACTCAATCTGTGCCTGCATGATGGTGATGAAAAAGCAGAGTATGAAGGCTTTCCCGGCAATTTCTTCCTGAACGCTGCTAACAAAGCGCGCCCAGCTGTTCTTGATCGCGATCGTTCGCCACTTACTCAGGCTGATGGACGTCCCTATGCAGGGTGCTATGTAAACGCCGTTATCGATATCTGGGCACAGGACAATAATTTCGGTAAACGCATTAATGCCTCACTCGGCGGAGTCCAGTTCCTGCGAGACGGCGATGCATTCGCTGGCGGCGGAGTGGCAAGCGCTGACGATTTCGACGATATCAGCGAAGGTGCTGATGCTGAAGCACTGATTTAATCCTGCTTCACAGACGCCCGGTTAAACGCCGGGTGTTTTTGCAAAGGGGAATATGCCCGGAGCTACCTGTATTGTTCTGGTTAGCACCCAGTCGCCCTGCTACCCCGATATTGACTCATCGCCCCCTTCCGGTTTATGCTCACCGAATCTCCCAAATGGAGATCGGGATTTGCAACCCGGAATTGTTAGGGGCGACACCAGACGCGCCAGCGTCTTTTTTATTGTCGCAAGCTTTGCCACGTTCGCATTATGGCGGGCTGGCGGGGGCGCTTCGGCGCGCCGGTTTCCTCTAACGCCGGTATTGCAAACCTCGTCAGTTCGCCACCCATATGAGATTTGCAACTCAGTGGTGGCGGTGAATTTCACCGTTAGAGGTAACTGTGATGGCAACTCAACTCATCCCCGTTTTCAACGGCGCTATCGCCAACGAAACCACCCTGCTCTGCAATGCTCGCGATCTGCACGCATTCCTTGGGGTAGGGAAAGTGTTTGCAGCGTGGATTACATCACGAATTGCAGACTATGAATTCGTTGAAAATCAGGATTATATCGTAACGTTTTCCAAAACTGGAAAGCGTAAAAATGTTCTTTGTAAGGACTACCACCTCACTCTCGATACAGCCAAAGAACTGGCGATGGTGGAGCGCAACGAAAAAGGCCGCCAGATCCGCCGATACTTCATCGAGTGCGAACGCAAACTGCACCAGCAATCCTCCACGATACTGGCGCCACACAGGGAGTGTCTGCCGAAGATGGTTTACCATCACCGGAGCAAATGCAACCCGTACAGAGCCTACGCATGGAACGGAGAGAAGAACGTTTACGTCGGGTGCTATCCTACCGTGGATGAGGCTGTCGCTGCGCAGGAACGCTTCTACCGGAATGGCAGCACGAAACGCATTCAGAAAGCGCAGACAGCAATCAGTGACGCAGAGAAGGAAATGTTCATCAACAATCTCCGTGCCGTCTGTCATAACTTCCGGCGCATCAATGAAATCTGGCGGGCGCAGTTAATGCCTGCTCTCGAAAAAATGGATTCTAAACTGGTTTACCAGTTGCATGACCGCTTCAGCGACAGCATGTGCATTCTGCCGACCATAGAAGACCGCATCGGCAGATATATCCCACCCACTTTACCTCGTTAATCCTTCAGTTCGCCCCTGCTCAGCCAGGGGCTTTTTATCACCGTTTAATTTACGGAGGACTTCGTTTTGTCTGAAAACACTGATTTAAAAAAAGCAAAGTATCAGACCTGTAATATCATTTGGCCTGATACTTACTTGCATCTATTTTCAATAATTGGGAATTATACTTCTTTATAACGCCTCGTCCCGGAAAAAGAAACCAAAACATAAAAGCCATCCATATACACAGCAACATTAAAACAGCGCTCATTCCTATAAAAACAGCGCCATAATTTAACGACCAACAGAAAAATATCAAGCCATCAGCCAAATAAAAGATAGAAATAACTTTAGAACACCAGCGATATCGTTTGTATTTACCTTTGTAGCGTATAAAGAATCTATCGTATTTACACTGAATATGGGGTGCTAAATAACCCCACTGCCAAAACGGCATTTTCAATTCAGAATACGTTCTGACATAAATAACTAACGTTCTTAATTTCTGGCTACTTATACCTAATATACTTTTTTTAACTTCTCTTTTGATTTCTGCCTTCATAAACTCTACATCAGAAGGCTCAATATGCTCCGGATAATTCTTCAGAATATGCGAGAATTTTGTTGTTTTCGGTAAAAACCAACTAGCATCTTTAAATAACTTATAAACACCGACTGGTGCAGTTATGGCTGAAATTATGACTCCAACAAGTGAGATAATATCTTTCGTATCCATGTAGCTAATTCTTCGGAGTAAATACAATGTCCAATATACTATGGGGCGACCTGGAAACTTTCTGTGAAATATCTATCAATAATGGCACCCATGCGTATGCCGAAGGCGTTGAAGTGATGCTTTTCGCATGGGCTATCAACGACGGGCCAGTAAACGTGTGGGATATCACTGCCGGTGGTGGTATTCCACACGGCTTATACGAAGCAATCGCAGACCCTGAAACCCTGCTTTATTTCCATAACTCTCACTTCGACCGCACCGTTCTGCGTTATGCAATGCCGCGCCTGGCACCGCCAGTCGAACGTTGGCGCGACACAATGGTGCAGGCGCTGGCGCACGGTCTCCCGGGGTCTCTGGGGGAACTCTGCGAAATACTCGGCGTCCCGCAAGACAAAGCGAAGGACAAAGAAGGTAAAGCGCTGATCCAGCTGTTCTGTAAGCCACGCCCGAAAAACAGCAAACTGCGTCGGGCCACCAGTAAAACCCACCCGGAAGAATGGCGGCGCTTTGTTGCTTACGCCGGACTGGATATCGAGGCAATGCGCGAAGTCTATAAACGTCTGCCGAAGTGGAATTATCAGGGGACAGAACTGGCGCTCTGGCATCGTGATCAGCAGATCAACGACCGGGGCGTCTGCATGGACATTCAACTCGCGCGCGCTGCGATCGAAGCGGTAGACCAGGAGCAAAAGCGCCTGGCAAAGCGTACACAGGAAATGACTGATGGCGAAGTGCAGGCAGCCACACAACGAGACGCGTTGATTAAGCACATTGTTGAATCCTACGGTGTGGAGCTACCACACATGCAACGCAGTACTCTGGAACGTCGTATTGCCGACCCCAATTTACCATCTGCCGTGAAAGAACTGCTGGCTATCCGCCTGCAGGCCAGTACTACCAGCACCAGTAAATACAAGGCACTAATGAAAGGCGTAAGCCACGACGGGCGCTTACGCGGTACGCTACAGTTCTGCGGGGCGTCACGTACCGGTCGTTGGGCCGGACGGCTATTCCAGCCCCAGAACCTTCCCCGCCCTTCACTAAAACAGGAACAAATAGACGAAGGCATCGAAGCACTGAAAGCCGGATGTGCAGACCTGCTGTTTGACAATATCATGGAACTAACCAGTTCAGCGTTACGTGGCTGCATTATCGCGCCAACAGGCAAAAAACTGGTGGTAAGTGACTTGTCAAACATTGAAGGCCGTATGCTGGCATGGCTGGCGGGAGAGGAATGGAAACTGAATGCATTCAGAGAGTACGACGCCGGAACGGGTCCGGACTTATATAAACTGGCGTATGCAAAAGCTTTCGATATTGCACCAGATGATGTTGATAAACACATGCGTCAGATCGGTAAAGTCATGGAACTCGGTCTGGGTTATGGAGGTGGTGTATCGGCTTTCATCACTTTTGCTCTGGTTTACGGTCTCGATCTCGACGAGCTGGCGAACGCCGCACTGCCAAACATTCCCCGCGATGTTATCCGCGAGGCGAAAAGCTGGTACGACGAATCGGTTAAACGTAAGTCGACCTTTGGCCTGTCCGAGCGTGTATTCATCGCATGTGACTCGCTCAAGCGCCTGTGGCGCAGGGCGCACCCGGCTACCTGCGATTTCTGGTACGAGCTGGAGCGCACTGTCCGCACAGCAATCGCCACACCGCAAAAAACATTGTATTGCGGCTATCTTAAAATTCAACGTGATGGCGCGTGGCTGCGCATACAGCTGCCATCTGGACGCGCTGTATGCTACCCGTCTCCGGTTATCGAAAAAGGGGATATCACCTATATGGGTGTTAACTCTTATTCGCGTAAATGGCAACGACTCAAAACCTACGGCGGAAAGCTGGTAGAGAACGTCACCCAGGCGGCCGCCCGCGACGTTCTGGCCGGAAACATGCCGCTTATCGAAGATGCCGGTTACAGCATTGTGCTGACGGTACACGATGAAATTATAAGTGAGGCCCCTGACTCACCCGATTACTCAGCAGAACATCTCAGCCAGTTACTGGCAACCGTTCCTGACTGGGCCACGAGCATTCCACTAAACGCCGGAGGATTCGAATCTTACAGATACCGGAAAGATTGACATCCGCGATGACCAATAGGTATATTCCGCTTCATGGTGCTGAACACACCACAGCAAGCGGAAACCGCACCCGTCAGTCATGCGGATTTTTTTTATGTCCATTTTTCAGATATGGTCGGGTAGCGCGTATACCGAAAAACAGCCGCAAGGCTAAGGATACGGGCCGGCTTGCTGCGGTGTTCAAGTACCCGACCGCCCTGCTGAACACAGGGCAATCTGAACAAATCAGCAAGGACATAAGACTATGAGTACTCAACTCATCTTCAAATCCCACATTCTCGAAACGGTCGAACACAACGGCAAGCAGTGGTTTACTGCGGCTACCCTGGCTACCGCGCTAGAATATTCGGATGCTCGCAGCGTAACTAACATTTACACCCGCAACACGGATGAGTTCACTCTCGGCATGTCCGAGGTAATCAAAATGGTTACCTTGGGGAATTTACAGGCCTCGCGCCGCATTTTCTCCCTCCGCGGTGCCCACCTGGTAGCGATGTTCGCAACAACGCCAGTAGCAAAAGAATTCCGCCGTTGGGTGCTTGACCTTATCGAGAAAGAAACCGCTGTTCCGCAGTCCTCCACGATACTGGCGCCGCACAGGGAATGTCTGCCGAAGATGATTTACCATCACCGGAGCAAATACAATCCGTACAGGGCTTATGCATGGGACGGAGAGAAGAGCGTTTACGTAGGGTGCTATCCAACCGTGGATGAGGCTGTTGCTGCTCAGGAACGCTTCTACCGGAATGGCAGCACGAAACGCATTCAGAAAGCTCAGACAGCAATCAATGACGCAGAGAAGGAAATGTTCATCAACAATCTCCGCGCCGTCTGTCACAACTTCCGGCGCATCAACGAAATCTGGCGAGCGCAGTTAATGCCTGCTCTCGAAAAAATGGATTCGAAACTGGTTTACCAGTTGCATGACCGCTTCAGCGACAGCATGTGCATTCTGCCGACCATAGAAGACCGCATCGGCAGATATACTCCCCCCACTTTACCTCGTTAATCCTTCAATTCGCCCCTGCTCAGTCAGGGGCTTTTTACAGGAATCGAAATATATGTCATTTAAATACCGGGACAATCTACTTTACTACCGGACTGTGCGGGAGGCTTTGCGCCTTGAACAGTCCGGCGGGTACGACCGGGCGATGCAGGTCTGGGCCAAAGCGAACGTCGGTTTGATTTTTGTCTGATGCAGAACATGCGCGAAAAGCGTAAGGAGGTGGACGATGTCTAATATCGATAATAAGGGTTGGGGGTTCCCCGCTCTGTCAAAAAAAGCACATTTCTTTAATTCGGGGGAAGCCATATCACTATGCGGAAAATGGATGTTCACAGGTATCAGGATTGATGAATGGCATGACCATCCTGAGAACTGCGCTATCTGCATGAAGAAACGCAAAAAGCAGAAAGGAGAAAGCTAATGGCCTATGAACGTGAAAACCTAATCGAAAAGCACCTCGTCGCTGAAGTAAAAAAGGCTGGCGGTGTGGCCTTTAAGTTCGTATCTCCCGGTCGCCGCTCGGTACCGGATCGCATTGTTCTGCTACCCGGCGGCCGTCTTGTTTTCGTTGAATGCAAAGCACCCGGCAAAGCACCACGCGCCGACCAGTTGCGCGAACATGAACGTCTGCGAAAACTGGGCTTTACCGTGGTGGTGCTGGATAGCAAAAATCTGGAGGGGATATTGTGAGTAAACGTGATGACCCACAATTGCGGGTACGCATCCCGCAAGACTTGAAAGACGCACTGGAAAAAATTTCCAGAGAAAACGACAGAACACTAACCGCCGAAATCACCCGGCGGTTACGTAAAAGTTTAGAGGATGAATCCACTATTCATTCTCAGGATTTAGCAACTTCTTAAGTTTTTCCATCGCCTCAATAAGCTCGTATTTGTTTTCATAAACCCATTCGGCCTGATGCTCTCGATGGTACGTTGTCTTAAGTTTCTCGAGAAGATCCCTGAGTATGAGAATCTCATCAGCAGCTTCCTCAAACCCCCTAGATGTATGAAGTAATTTGTCCTGAAGAATAGTAGATTCCAACCTGCTAACGATCTCAGAGGTCAGTGTTCTCTTATTAGCTCGTGCTTTCTTCTCCAAAGCCTCTTTTAGTAATTCTGGTATGCGTACCCTCAACTGCGGGTCGTCTCTTTTGCTCATATATGATCCCTTGAAAGTGTGAGAACAACATGCCTCACAAACATGTTGACTTCAAGCCTCATTGTGAGTACTAATAAATCTAGTCCTCACAATGAGAACTAAACGAGGTTAACGCTATGGCTATTCAGATCACGCAGTTACATCAGGCAGATATTTTCGGGTATATCGCGGACATGCTGGAAACAGCAAGGCTTCTCAGTTCGCTGGAGAAAGGAGAGCAGTTAGCTTTTGAATTGATTTATTTTGCGCAGCAGGCTGCAAGGGAAGCTGCAAACAAGCCGTGGGATGAATAAATAAAACGCGCTGATAGTTGCAGCTACCAGCGCATCTTTTATTAAATGGAGAATACTTCAATGTTCGAAACAACTTTAACACTAGCAGGCACTGGTAAGCAACCGATGATGAGCAGTCGCGAGATTGCAGAACTTACCGGCAAAGAACATAAAATAGTCGTGCGCGATATTAAAGCACTTCTTGAGCAGTTAGGTTTTCATAGTACAGAAATGTACCATCATGAAAATAAAGACTTTTTAGTCAAAAGGAAGGTCTATAATGGTCGCGAAGTCATTGATGAAATACTACTCGATCAGGACCTTTCCACAACGCTTGTAACTGGTTATAGCGCCCACGACCGGTATAAAGTAGTTAAGCGCTGGCGTGAGCTGGAAACAGGTAAAGTACAACCGCTTGTTACCCATCCTTCCACACCCAAAATTCAGATCAACGACGGCATCGTCCAGCTTGCTCGCGTCGTAGCAGAAGCAACAATGAAAGCCTGTCTTGATGCAACTGGCTATTTTCAACCAGCCGCACCAGCGAATTTATCTAATGTTGAAGGTGAATATGTCCCCGTCAGCAAAGCAGCATGGAAAACAGGTTTATCTGATTCAACATGCCGGAAATTGATCGGCTTCGCCAGGATACCAGTACGTTCAGACACCGGCGTTCGGGGATTGCTCGTTAACCTTCCGGAGATCGAACAAGCAGCTCAAAAGCTGTTAAACGAATCGACACCACCGAAAGGTAACCGCAAGCGCTGGACACATCCGCAGTTTGGCAACTTCACCTACTACACCGATCTAATCTGACATTATTGCGCGGGATTACCCCGCGCCCTGCTAGCTAAAATCTGGAGGGGATATTGTGATGGATAATTATATGCCGGCTCAACCCGGTTGGTGGGTTGTGCTTTATAACGATGATGGTTCACTTTACACGGTCCACCCTATTATTGCGTGGAAACAAGATCATACAGGTCTGGTTCCTGTAACGTGGGATAACGATACTAACGCAGCTACTTCAAGTCACTATTTAAGCGAAGAATTCGGAGCGGTAATTTATTACCCTAAAGATGACTTTATCGCCAGGGTATTGGATGAAACCATACCAGACTATAAGCTTCCCAATGTTGACCTAGAGGGGGCTTAATGACCCCTTCTAAACTATTCAGCCCCCGTCCCTACCAAGATCTCATCATCAATCATCAAGTCGACATTATGCGCTGCAACATCTGGGCAGGTATGGGAATGGGTAAAACCGTGGCAACGCTCACTGCGCTGGAAGATCTTTTTATGGCAGGGGCAGAAACACGCCCCGTACTGGTCCTCGCGCCGCTACGTGTTGCAGCAAACACTTGGCCGGATGAAGCAGTGAAGTGGGGGCATTTGCGCAATATCGAGGTGCAGCCGATTGTTGGTAATGCCAAAGCGCGCTCTACAGCGCTGGCGAACAGCAACGCGAGCGTGTTCACCATCAACTACGATAACCTTGTCTGGCTGGTTGAGGAATTGGGAGAACGATGGCCGTTCGGTACTGTCATTCCAGATGAAAGCACCCGGCTAAAATCCTTCCGGCTGCGAGGTGGTGGTAAGCGCGCGGCGGCGCTGGGCAAAGTGGCGCATAAGTATGTCCGGCGCTGGATAAATCTCACCGGTACGCCAGCACCGAACGGCCTGGTAGATTTGTGGGGACAATCGTGGTTTGTGGACCAAGGGCAACGTCTCGGGCGCACTTATGGCGCGTTTACCTCACGCTGGTTCAACTCGATACAGTTTCCGGGACAGAGCTGGACTAAACTGGAGCCTTTTGCTCACTCACAGGGTGAAATACAGCGAGCATTAGCCGATGTGACCCTCTCGCTGGATGCGGCCGACTGGTTCGATATCAAAGCCCCCATCCATAACGTAATCCGCGTGGATATGCCGCCGAAGGCCCGTCAGCAGTATCGTGAAATGGAAAAGGAAATGTTCCTCGAGCTGAATGGCGAAGGCATCGAAGCACCAAACGCCGCGGCAAAGACACTGAAGTGTCTGCAAATCGCCAGTGGCGCAGTATACACAGACGACACCGGAAGTTGGTCAGAACTGCATGACACCAAACTGCAGGCGCTGGACAGCATACTGACCGAAGCAGCTGGCGCACCTGTGCTGGTTGCTTATCACTGGAAACACGATCTTGAACGCTTGCTTAAAGCATTCCCTCGCGGTCGTCACCTCGACCAAGATCCACAGACACTGCGCGACTGGAATTCCGGAAAGATTCCTGTTCTCTTTGCACACCCAGCCAGCGCGGGCCACGGTCTGAACATGCAGGACGGCGGAAACATACTGGTATTTTTCTCACACTGGTGGGACCTGGAGCAGTATCAGCAAATTATTGAACGTATCGGCCCCACCAGGCAGATACAGGCCGGACACAATCGTCCGGTATTTATTCACCACATTATTGCGGCCGACACTATGGATGAAATGGTGATGGAGCGGCGCAACTCAAAACGAACAGTGCAGGACATCCTGCTCAATGCCATGAAAAAGAGAGGTATAGCATGAGCGAGAAACCCGACGATTTACTCACCCCAGATGAAGTATGCCAAAAGTTAGGTATTACACAGAAAACGCTATGTGAGTGGAATATTAAGCATCGTCATCGGGCTATCCTGGCACCAATTCGTTTCAGTGCAAAAGTAGTTCGTTATGAGCGCCGAAATGTCGACGCTTTTATTCAAAAATGTCGCAGCCAGTATTAACCTCGCCGCCGTAGCAATGTCACCTGCGCAAGTATGCTCCGCTCGTGAGCCTCGAAAGCTTCGCGCTTCAACGCAATCTCTTCCTGTAAAATCTCATCAGAAAAGTCGTAATGTTCTGCCATCGGGTCATCTGACTTGCTGGAGTGGTGAAGGCAAAGGAGGCTGATTTCCCTTCGGTCTGAGCGGGAATAGCCTCTTTCCTTCATCAAGGCAATAACATTGCTCTTAAGGAATTTACGGCACATCGTATTAAATGCACCGTCTTTCCCTTTAACAGTCCCATCATGTTTTATTCCTTTTACAGCCCCGTCCGGGCTGTATGTTTTCACCAGCTTATCCAGTGATCGTTTTGAAAATGGCTGCATTGGATCACGTGGCTGCAAAAATACATAATCCCTGTTGCACTCAGGAACTGAATCACGCCAGGCTTTCTGCTCGTCGATAATCCGCCGGATCTCAGGCGTTATCGGCAGGCGGAAAGCCTTTTGTGTTTTCATAGCCCCTCGCATGCCGATAACCCCTTCCGGATAAACAATTTCACCAGCCTCCTCGTGAACGTAGTCCCAGCGCAGGTTATGGACATTAATCGGACGAACACCAGTGATGATCATGAAGCGAACAGCATTCTTC
>SKEW01001019.1_pt1 | contig 19245 bp, 3 predicted proteins | sample 4841441 | NCBI WGS metagenome assembly SKEW01 (sample SAMN11008799, study PRJNA524170) | human gut metagenome | isolation source: fecal sample from pouch patient p41 | place: Israel: Tel-Aviv | reverse complement strand
GAGAGGGATAGGGCAATGGCCAGTGCGGCGATAAAGGTTTCACCACCAGACAAGGATTTAACGGAGCGTTCACTACCTGTCAGCTGGTCATAGACGTTAATATCCAAACCGAAGTGATCACGCGCCCTGCGACCTTCCTCGCTCAAGACAAAGGAATAACGGTTATCTGTTAAAAGACCGATGTAGTTGGCATTGGCATAGTCCAAGATTTGTTGGAAATACTGACGGATAACATAGACCTCAAGATTGAGACGACCAGTTAGAGCAGTATTTTCTCCCTTAACCACCTTAACCAAATCACTGAGTTCTTGGTGGGCCTTAAAGGCCTCTTGATTGCTGTCTTGAAGGTTTTTTGCTGCTTGATAAGTAGCCGTCGCATCCTTAAGTCCCTTCTCCATGACAGAGACCTGAGCTAATTGCGTATCGTAACTTTTCTGACTGGTTTGGACCTCTTGGGTTAAAGCGGCCAAATCTGGTTTTTCTTGATTTTGAAGAAGCGCTTGGCCCTTACTAATCTGGGTCTGCAATTCTTGTTTAAGGGTTTGGTAACTTGTCAATTGAGCCTGAAGCTTAGGAATAGCCTGCTTGTTCACCTCAAGCAGCCAAAGCTGGATTTGCTCTAGGTCATTGGTGAGGGCCCCTTCAGCCTTAAGACTTTGGTCCAACTCAACCGATAAACCCTTCGTTTCTTGGCTGGTCTTTTCTTTAGACTTGGTCAAGCTCTCAAGTTGCCCCTTGATGCCTTGAATATCGGCATGAAGTTGGTTGTAAGCTTCACTATTTTCCTTGACCTGCTTATTATAGAGGTCCAACTCCTGCTTCGCAAGGGAAATCCGTTCTTGATAAACCTCAACAGATTCAAGCTCTGGATGAGCTTCCTTCAAGTCTTTTAGGCGCTCCTTAGCTTGATAGAGAGTTGCCTTGGCCTCTTGATAGTCCTTAGCCAAATCTATCGTTTTTTCTCGAGCCTTAGCTAACTCCTCTTGATAATGGACACGGTCTGCCTCTTCCTTATCATAGCGTTTTTGGAGTTCTTGATAATGCTTCTCAACGGCACTCAACAAGGCTTGCCCACGGACAACTTCATAGTCTTCTGAAAAATCAAAATCAAACTGTCCCTTAACTTGCTCTTCGAGTTCTTGATAGTGTTTTTCAAGAGTTAATTTAACTTTAGCCACTTGGTCAAGCAAATCCTGACGTTTAGACTCAACTTCACTCAATCTAGCCTGATAATTTGACAAGGCAGCAACTTGCTTTTCTTTTTGAGCTTGAAGTTCCTCCACCTGATCCATGAGATCCTTCAAGGCCGCTTCATCAGCCTGTGTCCCATCGACCTTAGGATGATCCAAGGAACCACAGACCATACAGGGCTGTCCATCCTCTAATTCTGCCTGTAACTGGGCAATCATGAGCTGACGTCGTGAGGCTAGAGTCCTACTTAACTTCTCTTCCAATTCTTTGACAATTTCTTGAGCTCGGTCAATATCTAAAGATAAGGTTTGATGACGCTTTTCGGTCTTTGCCAACTCCTGATTCAAGCTCTCTATTTCTTTAAGATCCTGAGCCAGTTGCTTATCCACACTGTAGCCCACAGACTGGAGAAGTTTTTCAGCCTCAAGCAAACTCTCTAAACCAAGACGATTGGCCTCCAAATCTGACAAGGACTTGTTAAGAGTCTCAATCTCTTTCGAAGCCTGTTGATAAGTTTCTTCCAACTGCTTGTAGTTTCCACTCGACCGTTTGATTTTTTCCTGCTCTTGGGCAAGACTCTGGGCATAGATAATAGCCTCTTTCCACGCTTGCAGTTTCTCTTCTTTTTGAAGAAAATCCTCCGTCTGAGCTGCAAGTGCCTCTTTTTGAGCCTTAACTCCCTCAAAAGCCTGCTCCTTAGCCTTTAATTCCTCCTGAGCAATTTCAAGGTCTTGCTCTACTTGCAACAACTGCATCTGATACTGCTTCAAGCTGCTGATGGTTTCCTGCAACCCTTGGGCGAACTGCAATTCCTCCAGATGCGCTTTCGCCTCTGCCTGTTCCTGAGCACCTTCCTCAATTTCCAGACGGTAACGCTCCTTGGCTTGCTCCAATTCTTGAAAAATCTTTGCCACATCTTGAGCACTCTGCAAACTCTTCTGTAACTTAGCCAAGTCCTCATGGGCATCCTTCAAGATGCTTTTTTGCTCTTCAAGATTTTCTTGACGTTTCGACAAAAGGTCTTCAAGACGTACCAATTTTTCAGAGGCTGGCGTTTGGGCCAGCACACCTAATTCCTCCTCAGACCAAACCTGACTGGCAAAATGGCCATCTAGCTGAGCCTGGCGCTTATCCATATCCTTATTACTCTGACGAAGACGCTCTTCCAAGCCCTTTTGAAAACGGTCAAAAATACCTGTTCCAAAGATTTTCTTCAAAATTTGAGTCTTGGTCTTGGAATCTTCTTTCAAAAAACGACTAAAATCATTTTGCGGAAGGAGGATAATCTGTTTGAACTGCTCGGCATTGAGACCCAAAATCTGCTCAATCTGGTCACTCACTTCCTTGATTTTATCCCCAAGCTTTTCAATTTCCTGACCACCAATCTTATCCACAATGACTAGAGAAGCCGTTGCTTTTTGCATGGTCGTGCCACCGCCTCGCTTGGCCCTCTCCTGCTGGAGAACTCGCTCAATGCGGTAAAGATGGTTTCCTTGTTGGAAGTAAAAAGTCACCTTGGTCAAATCATCCTCTGGACCAGCAAAGGTCGACCGCATCTCCTCAACATTACGATCACCACTGGTCGTTGCAAACAAGGCCACCGTCATGGCATCAAAGAGAGTACTCTTACCAGCCCCTGTGTCCCCACCAATCAAAAAAAGGGGAGCATGGTCAAACTGGGTGAAATTGATGACTTCCTTACGATAAGGTCCAAAATTGGTCAATTCTAACTGGACTGGTCTCATTGTCGGCTCCTTCCAATCTCCTCAAAAATACTTTCCACAAGGGCTGTTTGTCTCTCAGACAAGACATCGCCCCCAGTCACTGTCTGGTAAAAATCAGAAACAATTTCCTGCGGCGATTGCATTTCCAAATCTTTTAAGTGCTGATCAACAGTCACGTTTTCTTCCCTGACATCACCCAGACGACTGAAGGTGATTTCCACAATGTCTGTCCCATAAATTTCTTCCAGACGGGCACGCACATTGATACCTTCTAATTCCTTACGACTGGACAGTTGAATATCAAAAGCAAACCAAGCCTTTTGACAAGGATTTTCCTTATAAAATTCTGGTGACATCAAGGTTTCAAAAGGTTCCTGAAGGGTCACGATTGGCCGTCTGACCTCTAGAGGATGGAAGGTCTGAGACAAGTTACCAGTCGCATCCAATTCAAGAATATAGACACCCTTCTCTTCCTTACGTTTGGCTTCTTTGACATTAAAGGCGACCGGACTGCCTGAATATTGCACGCGCTGGGTCGGACTGGCAAAGCGGGTATGGATATGCCCCAAGGCCACATAATCGAAGGCCCTGAAAAGGTCACTGGTCACATTGGTAAGCCCACCTACTGTATTGCTAGTTTCAGACAACATCAGTTCTCGAAGACTTTGACCATCTTGGTCATCTTTCTTAGAAACCGCAAAATGCGTCACCAAAATATGTGATTTGTCGGGATCAAAAGCTTTCTCCATATCCTCAAGAATGTAGGCTAAAGCATCACCAATCCCTTGAATTTCCTTATCCTCATCGTCCTTATAATAAATCCGAGCATCAATAGGATCAATAAAGGGCAGCAGGAAAATCTGGCAATCCTCCAACTCAATCGGCTCAAAGGCCTCCTCCAAACGTGTGCTTAAATGAAGACCCTGAGGTTGAAAAAAGTCTCTCCCAAAATGCAAGCGTTCAGCCCCATCGTGATTACCACTAATGGCATAGACGGGAATCTGCTCCTCCAAGACCAAACGTGCCAAGGTCTTATTAAAAAGTTTAATCGCATCCACAGGCGGCACCGCACGGTCATAGAGATCCCCAGCAATGATGACCCCATCCACCTGTTCACGAATTGCCAAATCCACTATTTGTTGAAAGGCCCACTCCTGCTCCTCCAGCAAAGACCAGCCATTGAGGGTTCGCCCCACATGCCAATCTGACGTATGTAAAAACTTCATGACAGTCTCCTCATTCGTTTTGTCTTACTCTATTGTACCTTATCACGCTAAATACTGCTTAAAAGATTCACAAACATTCGGAGCTTTCTTGAGTTTTATCTACAAAGACCCAAAAAATCTCTCCCGAGCAATTCACTCGAGAGAGATTTTATTTTTGGAATTTATGAGAGATAAGGTGTGGAAATCTTAGTCTTGGTTTTTACGACGATTCATAGCCGCAAGTCCTGACATAAGTCCCATAACAACAACACCCATTGCTGCGAGGTTGTTATCTGATTCACCTGTTACTGGCAATTGTTCGTCGCCTTCTTTAGCTTTATCAGAACCATCTGCCTTCTTACCATCTTTGTTTCCAGATTTCTTCTTATCTGAACCTTTACCATCTGAAGCGCCATCGGCTGCTGATCCAGAACCTTTAGATCCTTTAGATCCGTTTGAGGCCGCTTTTACAGCTTTAGAAGTTGAATTTCCACCATTTCCAGATTGACCATTATTACCATTTGAAGGTGTTGAGCCATCTTCGACCTTACGATAGATATAGGTCACGACTGTTTGACCTTTTGTCATCTTGTCTGTAGATTTACCTTCTTGACGAATCAATTCGTATTTCACACCATTACGGTAGATATAACGGTCACCGTGAACGTTAACTTCAGAACCAACAGAGTTAGTGATAACGAGTGGCATCTTGATTTGGTTGCCATATTCATCACGGTAGATGACAACGATAGTACCAAGGTCTTTGTTAGTTGTTGGTTTAGCAGGTTCTGCGTTAGTTAACTTATAAATAACCTTTGTATCATCACCAGGGTTGCTTGGTGTCACAGCAGTCTTCTCGGCCTTGTAACCTTTCACTTCAGGAACAAGTGTCATGGCAGCCTTAGTTGGATCGTTAGGATCATTTGTGTAAGTAACTGCTTCAACACCTGGGATTGGATTACCTTTTTCGTCAACAGCAATAATCTTACCAAATTTAGTGTAAGTAACAGTTTCAACCTTGTTGTCCATAGTGACATCTTGAGAAGCCACACGGCCTTTATTGGCGAAATAACCGTTAACCAATGGTGTGATTACGAGGTCGAACTTAGTCTTATCAGCCTTCCATTCACCTGCTGTAAGAATGTCACCTGTCACAGAATCAAGGGTCAATGAACGTTTCCATTGTGCCTTTTGAACACTGTCTGCTGGCAATTTAGCATTGCTGTTCTTGCTTGCATAGTGAACAGTGTAAGTAACATCTTTAAGGTAAGCATCCTTAGCTGGCCATTTTGGACCGTTTGGTTGGTTAGGGTAGATTGGAGTTCCTGGTTCGTGTGCATTGTCTGGATTAAAGTCAAGTGCTACACGTTTGAAGCTTACTGTCCAAGCTTGGTCAACTGTGCTATCCAAGTCAAAGCTTGCACCAGCTGGGTAACCATCTGTCACAAGGGCATAGCCAAGGTCTTGATAGTGTTTGATACGTTCAGCTGTTGAGTAGTTAATCGCTTCGCCAGACTTACCAGCCAAAGCAACTGTTTCAAGGATTGAACCGCTTGTTTCATCACGGTAAGTAACACTTGCTTTTTGATCGTTCTTAACGTAAACAACCTTAGTATCGCTAGACAAGTCACCTGGGGTGGCAGGTACAACCTTAACAGTGTAGCCAGGAATGCTTGGAAGCGTCTTGTCGATGGCAATCATCTTAGTCGCATCATTTGGATCGTTTGTGTAGGCAGTTGTTGATACACCTGGAATTGGATTTCCATTTTCATCCACAGCGATAAATTTACCAAAGGCTTTGTATGTCACTGTGTCTGTTGCATTTGGTGCATCTGGAGTAACTGTCTTACCACCTGCTACAGCTTTATCGGCATAGTAACCAGTAACAACTGGAGTCTTAACTGTTCCATAAGTGTGAGTCGTTTCAGTCCAAGTTGTTGTATTAGTTGTAGGATCTTCTTTACCGTTGAAGCTAAAGTCATTTTGAGTGTTGGCAGCTGGTGTCTTCGTATCAGCACCAGTGTAAGTCACTGTTTGACTTGTTGCTTTAGTGACATCTCTAGTGTCTTTTTCAACGATAATGTGGTAATGGTAACCTGGAGCTAGGTATTGACCACCACCATTGGCATCAATTGAAGCATCCAAACCTTGTGAACCGTTAGCAAATTGAATAAGGTCAACCACACGACTTTGGTTACGGTCCCAAGCACGTTCAGAACGGATAGTTGCAACACCGTTGTTATAGTCGTATTGACGTTCTGACTTCAAGACATCTACGTAAGCATTAGCTTTTGATTTGTCAGCAGTTGCATACTTGATGCGGTATCCTGCTGGTACTGGTGGAAGTTCTGTTACACCAGCATCGTAGATTTTATTGTAAGTCTTACCGTTTGCTGTAATTGTTTCAGTTGAGTTATTGATACGGTAGGTTGAAGATCCAGGGATCTTGTTTCCTGCTTCATCAACATAGTCAATAATACCAAGGTTGGCATAGTTAACGACAACCATGTAATTACCGTTTGTAACGTAGTCATAAGGTCTCATTACTCCACGGTTATCACGACCGACTTTGAGGTGGTTGATGTAGTCAATGTTAACAAAGTATTGTTGATGCCCTGGTAAATAGTCAAGTTTGTAGCCGAGGTTTGTCAAGTCAGGGTTTGTTGAGCCTGCTCCAGCATTTGTCAAAACAGCAACCGCATCAGCTGTACGAAGGCTACGGTTTGATACTGCAAGACCCATAGCGTTGATGAGATTTTCAGAGTTAAGGCTTGCTTCAGCAGCATTCAATTCACTGCTTGTCACAGCCAACTCGCTAGTCGCTACTTTAAGGACGCTATTTACAGCGTTAGTCGTAGACTCTGCACTGGCAGTTTCTGCTACAGTCGCAACTGAAGCAGCCGCACTTGTTTGTGCTGATACTTGACCAGCAGCTGGAGTTTCTGCTACAGCTGCTGAGCTAAGAGCTTGTGCACTAGTAACTACAGATGAAGCAGCCGCTGCTGCAGATTCAGAGCTCGCTTGCGATGCAGCCTGAGAAGCTACTTCTGAACTAGCTGCTGTTTGACTAGTTGTTGAAGTTGCTTGGCTGTTTTGAGCTACTGATTGGGGTTGTTCACTAGCCAAGGCCACAGTAGAGACTGAACTTGGTGTGTTTTCTGTTGTTGCTGGAGCTACTGATGCTGTTGTTGGTGTTGATTGCTCCACGACGACATCTGGCTCAGCAGTTGTTTCCATACCTGCGGTAGTTGGTGCTACCGTTTCGTCAGCTTGGGCACCCTGTGCATTTGAGAAGATTGAAACTCCCAAAAGGACAGAGGCCACACCAAAGCTATATTTTCTTAATGAAAAACGTTGGCGTTTATTAAACATATCTCTCATAATAATAAATTTCCTCAATATCCAAATTACTTTATATACGATTTCCATTTTATACTATAATTATTAAATTGTCAAATATATACTAATAATCGTGTAAAAGTTTAACTTTTATTAAAAAACATTAATTTAAAACTTTTATCTAAGTCCTTTGAAACATCAAATCGTTCGTACTTTTGTTTAGCACAATCCCCTATTTTGTCAGTTCTATAATTTTCAAAATACTTTTATATCAAACCATCTTTTATTAAAAACGTTCGTCACTCTAACCTTATTTTTTAGTTATAGTGATATTTATTAAAATTCAAAATTCTCTCCCTTCAAAAGGAATTTTTTTAATGGCTTAACTCACATCTTTCTCAATCCCTTGCCAACACTGACCTAAAGGCTCCTACCACCCGCATTCCCGACAGTATCAAAAACCCCTTTGGCAGTTACCAAAAGGGTTTCTTTCATCTATTATTTGAAAATAGAACTTGTGAAACTATCTGTCTCTTGTAGGAGTTTCTTATAGACAGCTTCTTTGAGTTTTGTCGTATGGCTTGTTGACACAGATTTATTGCCATTATTATCTGTTTTAAGACTTGCAGCGTCTTTGGCAACTGCCACTTTAAACAAGGCTAACAAATCATCGTAAGAGCTTACTGATGTGCCATCAATCGTAACTGTCGTCAAACCATGTGACGCTTTTTCTTTGACTTCTTTGAAGTAAGCTTTCTTGAAGTCTTCTAGGGAGTTGAACTGACCATCAGAAATCTTGCTAATGATAAAGTCGTCTCCAAGGGTATCCTTACCAGCCGCTTTTGCTTCTTGTTTATACTTGTTGGTCGCATAACCTAGGAAACCTTTTTCATAGCCGTAGTATCCCCAGAGTCTGAAGGTATTGTGCTTGAAGGACATAGCACCTGGAGAGCCCTCACTGGTATTACCACCATAAATAGCAGACATCATAGGCACATTGACATAGGCAGAGGAGAAGTCCTCCGGTTTATAAACACCATTTCCAGGTCCACGATTGGTCATGAGGTTATTATCCACAAGGTCATCAATAGTGGTCAAACTAATAGCCTTTTCGCTATCACTTAGAGCACGCACCTTGTCGTATTGGTTTTTACTATTGCCTCGTAGCTGTTTATCTACCTTCTTGAACCATGCGTTATTGAGCTCTTGCTTGCCTTGACTGAGGACTGCTTCTCCTTCAAGTGAATCTAGAAGCATAAGGGTATCGTTGTAGCCCTTCATGTAACGGTCGATGGCCTCACGAGAGTTCAACTTGTTTGGATTGGTGTTGTACCACTGGTTACCATCGTTGGCTCTTTCAAAGGTCATGTTAAGGCCTAAGGCACCGTATTCACCTTGGTGACCTTGAGTAGCTGGTGATTGCAACATTCCTTGGGCATAGGCTTCAACATTTGTTCCTTCACGACGACCAAAACCTCCAAAGTAGGCAATACGGTCATTGATATGGGTTGTTTCATGAGTGAAGGCTGATGCACCGTACTCACTAATCATGTTAGACATAACGAAGGTAACCTTGGCACGATTATCATATGGATTGTCGTAGATGGCAGCATAGGCACCAGCCATAGCTCCGTTATCACCGTAGTACTCACCGACTGGTCCATAGATTTCACGGATTGGCGCATAGACTTCCGTACTGTTCTTAAATTGGCCGTAGCGCTCTGGCCAACCTGGCCAACCATGACCCCAGACATAGAAACCCTCCCAGATTGGATTGACAATGTCTTTGAACAATTTGTTTTTAACATTATCTGTAGCCAATCTTTGCCAGAAATCAAGATAGTTGATTTGACGTTGGGCCGCTAGATCAATCTCAGGTTTCAACTTCTCTAGAGTTGTGTTGTACTTGTTAGCTGTTCCATAAGACATGGTGTCATAGGTAGAAATCAAGAACATCTCTGTCTTATCAAGGTTCAACAAAGGCAAAATCATCTTGCGGTGGAGACCACGACTGAGGTTGTCATAAACACGATACTTGTGCTCACCAACACCTTCATTTTGAGACGCTTTCTCTACAACGTAGACCTTATCCTTAGCGGCATCAATGAACCAATCATTCATATTGTCGATAGTGGTAAAGAGTTTTCGGTTGTAGTTGAGGAAGTCGGTAAGATCACTAGAAAGGGTACTCTTAGCGAGAACTTCACCGAAAGCATCGTAGGTTCTTGAACCACTGATATTATTTTCCTTAGAGCCAATCTCAATCAAACGGTCAAGGACATCCACATTTTTACCATAGAAATCTGGTTTGAAGAGCATGATTTCTTTGATGTTAAGATCATCAAACTTCACACCGTAATAACGATTCAAGTAGGTCAAGCCTAGCAAGAGGGCTGCTTTATTCTTCTCAACCTTGTCAAGAATCATTTGTTGAGCAGCTGGTGATTGGTTAAGCTGGTGATCTTCATTTTGAACCAGCTTAGTCACAAGGTTCGTCAAATTAGCCTTAACAGCCTCAAAGCTTTCTTCCAAGAAGAGGTTCTTGATAGCATTGACCTTATTTGGACCTGTACGACCAAGTTTTTGGTAAATTGGATCAGACTGCAACTCAATCGGTTTTAGGATATCAACGATGCCATTGATAAGGCTTGAGTGGTCTTTCTGAACGATATTTGGAGTGTACTTGATACCCAAATCAGTGACAGTGTACTCCTTAACATTGCTCAACCCTTCTGAACTCTCTGAAAGCTTGAAGTAGTCTTTGCTTCCATCAGCATAATGAACAATAATCTTATTAGCATCGCTTAAGTCTGTAACAAAATTACTGTCATTCATTGGAGTTACTGAGAGTACCTCTTTGGTATTCAAGTTGTGGTCTTTAGCTAGTTTGTTTGCTTGGTAGACAATATAATCCTTGTTGTAGAATGGCTGGAATTTCTCAATATTCTTGTAAGCCTGCTTGTATGCTGGATTATAGTCTTGAATATTGACAAAATCTGCTTGACTAGAAGCGTTATTAAGGGTATTCAACGCGTAAGGCTCGCTGACAAAGGTATCAGCTGTAATCTTGTAACCTTCAACACGCTTGTCAGCTTCTTCCTTAGTCAAATGTTTGAGTTTTTTAGGACTCTTGGTATCTTTACCAGTACCATCTTCGGCCGAGCTATAACCAACAACGCCAAAGAGATCTTTGATATGAGGACCACCATCTTCATCATTGACATCATTAGAAGCAAAAATTTCTTGACCCTTGATAACCTTGGCGTAGGTCACGTTGTCTTGAACAGCACCGTATGGCCAAGTCTTAGCGACAATACCACCGACATTTCGTGTGTTTTTAACATCAAGAACACCCTTTGCTACTGAGTTAGTCACCTTGGCCTTAGTTCCTGACTTCCAGCTGTTGAGCATGTAGGTAACAAATGGCACCAGCATACTTGCATTGGCATTTTGAGCTGTAATAGTCGCATCGACATAGGCTCTGTTGACGAATCCCATGTAGTTTGAACCAGCAATCCCACCAACTGTCGAGTTATTACCGACAGAGTTAATCTTACCGACAAAGGCGACATTCTCAATTTTGCCATCTTCATCAATCTTATTGACAATACCTGCCACGTCATTGTTACCAGTAACCGAACCAGTCACCTTAACATCTTCAATCAGACCTTTGTTTTTAAGGTTAAATCCAAGTGTCGCGATTTGATTTTGATAAGGGCGATTGATGTCTACATTTTCAAAGTTGATGTTCTTGATAGTTCCGCCATTGATAACATTAAACAATGGATGCTCTAAATCATAGATGGCAAAGCGTTTGTCACCATCACTGAGCAACTTACCAGTAAATTCTGTCGTGATGTATGATTTGCCGTTTGGAACGACGTGACGAGCACTCATGCTTTGACCAAGTCTAAATTCACCTGATGGATTTGCTTGAATGGCATTGACCAACTCAGCAAAATCATAGTAGACATTGGCTTGGCTAGCCTTAGGTTTCTCAATGTAATAGCTATAGGTTTGTGCAAAATGGTTTTGGGCATCACGTTGTACCAAATTGTCCGCTTCTGCAGTTACCTTATAAACCGCCTTGCCATCAACTGTTGTTTCTTCGATGGCTTTCACTGCCAAGTAAGTCGTCTTTTGATCCGCAGAAGTCAGTTTCAAGTAGTAATTCGTGAGATCTTGAGGCACAGCTGTCAGACGAGTCTCATCCACTTCTGTTTGATTGTCATACTTGATCAAATCTGTACGTGCAAAATCTTTAAGCTCAACCTTCTTGAGATCCAGTTGGAGAGTTTGGTCTGCCAAAACCTGACTCTCCTCACCATTGCCACGATCAAAGGTCATGGTTGTTGTAAGAGTATAAGGCTTGTAATAGTCTAAGTTGGTTAGGTCAGCAGTCAAGGTCGTGCTAGGAATATCAAGCGTTTGAACAACCTGTCCATCTTGCTTAAGGACCGCTTTAATAGTCGTGATAGTTGCTGAACCTGGATTAGTCAAGTTGTAGCTAAGTTTAGCACTTCGACCCAAGTCATCCTTGTCAATCTGTGTCAGCGTAAGCACTGGTTTTTCAGATACCTTAGTTCCTTTGCGAACGATACGATCTTGGACAGGCACTAGCACTGTTTCAGTAACAGTTGGTTCTTCAGCAGTCTTGTTTCCCTTATAGGTCTTATAAACCTTGGTGATTTTATTTTGGCCTTTTTGACCTTCTTGGACAACCTGTAAAGTGCCTTTCTCAAGTGTGTCATCTTCTTGGACAATTTCTTTAAATGGAAGCTCTACAATAGATTCTTCGGTCGTTGTGCCATCTAGAGGCTTGCTTCCACGACGGATTTTTCTAGGTTGTGGCACCTCAATAACCTTACCTGACACAATAGTCGGCTCACCAACCTTGACACCATCAATGGTTTGGTAAATTTTCTGGATTTCTTGGCTACCTTTTTTACCCTCTTGTTCAACAACTTCTTCATCCACATATTTGTTATCATCCGTAATCACTTCAATAGGATAATCGATGGCTTGTGTTTCAGTCTCTGTGATACTACCGACAACTGGGGTATGAACAGGATTCTCAGGTTGAACAAGGGCCTCACCTTCGTGGCCTGATTCTTGTGTTCCTTTGGCACTGGTAGTGTCGCTATTGATTGAACCAGTGTACGCTGGATTGACAGGCTGAACTACAGCTTCGCCTTCGTGACCAACTTCCTGGGTGCCATTGGCACTGATTGGTCCTGTATACTCTGGGGCTACGGGCTGAACAAGAGCTTCACCTTCGTGGCCTGATTCTTGCGTACCATTGGCACTAATTGGTCCGGTATACTCTGGATTAGCAGGTTGAACCACAGCTTCGCCTTCGTGACCTGACTCCTGAGTTCCCTTTTTCCAACTGATTCCCTCACTATCCTTATCAGCTGTACCCTGATTTACTGTAGTCTCTTCTTTTATTGAAGATTCAAGCCCCTGCAAAGTATTCTCCAAAGGTTGTTCAAGCTCTGGCTTAGCTGAGTAACGCAGATAACCGACATACTCATAACCATCAATTGCAATAACACCTTTAGCTAGGTCCGCCTCGTCTACAACAGCAAGGGTCTGATTATAGGCCTGCAACTCCTTGTTTTGCAAGGCAAGAACCTCTATTGGCACAAGGAGACTTTGCCCAGCGGTCCCAATCAAGACCAAACCAATAATTTTTTTACGATGTTTTTTTGAAAACAGCAACACAGCCATAGTCGCCGTTGCTAGTCCTAAACCTGACGCTACCCAGTCAGAACTTCCTGTCTGAGGAAGACTAGTTTGCGTAGCACCCTTGCGTTTGTAGACCAAATAAAAAGTATCTTCATTCTGGTAGTCCTCAGGAATAGCATGGACCACTTGCTGTTGCTCTTCAGCTGTTAATTCATTTTCAGCGACATAGGCCATGTGTACCGTTGCATCCTTAGTAACCTGATCTGCAGAGACTGGTTTAGACACGAAAAAACCACCTGCTAACAAGAATGTCCCGATAGCAACTGGTCCTACACCTACCGACAACTTACGAATGCCGTATTTTGTCACTTTTTCAAAAACATGATTTGCTTGTTTCATTCAAAATCTTCCTATAAGTTAATCCTTGTACCCCAAATGGGCGTCAAAAACAAAGACATTATTGAAAAAATACGCACTCTATACATTTATTAACCTTCTTCCAAAGTCTATCGTATCTTTTTTTTAATCATTAAGCAAGTATTTTCTCTAATTTTTAATCAATATAAAAAACGAGTTGTGATTTGCAGCTAGGACTTCATGACAACCAATAAACCTTTTCACATAAGTATTTTAGTACATATCAATATTTATAATAATCTTTTCCTGAAATTTAAACCACTGATCTGTTTTGCATAAAATAAATCCTAAAATCTCTATTACTTAACCTTATATCTAATATTTTAATAAAACACCAAATCATCTTTAAGATAGATACAAAAGAGACCCACCCCTATCGGGATGAGTCTCTTTTTCGAAAACTGAAATAGTCTAACTAACTATATTGAGGGATTTAACCTATGAACTATCTTAGTCTTCTTTTTTGCGTTTTCCTGCCAAACCTAGTCCAGCTGCCGCAAGGATTCCTCCAAGAGCCATAGCTGCCATAGACGCATCATCACCTGTTTCAGGAAGTGCTGGTCCTTTAGGAGCTTCTGGTGTAGTTGGTGGTGTCACTGGTGGAACCACTGGAGTTGGAGGAGTCGGTGGTGTTGGAGGCGTAGTTGGTGGTGTAGTTGGTGGTGTAGTAGGAGGTGTGTTTGGTGGAGTTGTTGGTGGTGTATATGGTGGGATAACAGTGTTGTTGAACTCAGTATCTTCTGGCAATTGAGAAATCGCTGTCAAGACTTTACCATCTTTAGTTACAGAAACAACAACTGTGGCTACCATCTTATCATAAGTAACAGTTGCATCGTTACCTTTTACTTCTTCTACTGTATAGACGTGATTACCTTCTTCACCACGTTTGTACTCAAGAGCAGAGAACTTGATCTTACCGTTAGCATCGTTGCTTACAGTTTCGATAACATTACCCTTGCTATCCTTAAGTACAAAGCTAAACTCACCAGCTTTAAGTTGACGACCTTCAAGTTTCTTAGTGAATTCAAACTCAACCTTAGTTGGGATATTGACTACACGTTTTTCTGTTGGTTTTTCTGGTTTTTCAACAGATTTCTTAGTTGGGTCGTATTGGTGAACGATTTGTGACGCAGTATTTTCGATATCTACACCATCTTTGGCAGTGCCTTTGATAGTTGCAGGAATATCGAATTTGTAGTAGCGTCCGAATGCCAATTTGGCAGTATCAATCACTTGTGTATTTTCTGCATCACCAAGTGACTTAGTAAGGTCAGACTTAGACGTTGCAGTGATTACACCGTTTTCAACCTTGATATCAAACTTAGCTGTCACATCTTCCCCTGTTACAGAGTCGTATGCTTTAATATCTGCAACATTGATGTTCAAGTTTTCGCTGTCATATTTATCTGTAACACCAACAGATTGGATATTGTGAGCGTCAGTGAAGTTGTTTGTGTCAAGCCATACTTGGTAGACAAACTTATCACCTTTCTTGAGTGTCTTAGTATTGATATTTTCAGCTTCGTTGTTAGCTGTGCTGTCAGCGTAAGGATCCTTGTTAGTATCGCCTACTTTATCTTTCAACTCAGCATCATCGTCAACAAGTTTCATACCAGTGATATCGAATTTCTCTTTAGAAACAACGTATTTCTCTGGTTGGAACTTAGGTTTTTCTGGTGGACGAACAGTATTGTTGAATTCTTTATCAGCTGGGTCAGTAACCTTAGTGATAAGAGCTTTCGCTTTACCATCGTGTGATACTTCAACAGTGACAAGAGCTTTCATACCGTCGTATTGAACTGTGCTGTCAGTACCTTTAACTTCTTCTACTGTGTACTTGTAAGTACCTTCTTGGCCTTTCTTGTACTCAATAGCTTTGAACTTAACGTTACCTTTGGCATCGTTCTTAACAGTTTCGATTTCTTTCCCTGTAGAATCCTTAAGTACGAATGTGAATTCGTTCGCTTTAAGTTCACGGCCTTCCAAACGCTTAGTGAAGTTAAACTCTACTGAAACTGGAACACTGTTAACACGTTTTTCAGTTGGTACGTTTGGTTTTTCAACTTTCTTAGTTGTTGGGTTGTAGTAGTTAACAACTTGAGTAGCTGTATTTTCGATATCCACACCAGCTTTAATATCCTTCTTAACTGTTGCAGGAATATCAAATTTATAGTAACGACCAAACTCGAACTTAGTAGTGTCAATGACTTGAGTGTTTTCTGCATCGCCAAGTGACTTAGTGAAGCCATCTTTAAGGTTAGCTGTAATCACACCGTTAGCAAGTGAGATGTCGAATTTATCTGTAACATCTTTACCAGTTACTGAATCGTAAACCTTGATTGCTGATGCATCTACATCCAACTTAGTTTCATCAAAGTCATCTGTGATACCAACAGTTTGGATATGATCCTTGTTGTTAGCGTCAAATTGAGTTGTATCAAGCCATACTTGGTAGTAAAGTGTTTGACCAGGTTTAACTGACTTCGTATTCAAGTTTTCCAATTCGTTGTTTGATGCGTCATCAGCATAAGGGTTTGCATTGGTGTCTGAAACCTTGTTAGCCAATTCTTTATCATCATCAACGAGTTTAGTACCTGTTACATCGAATTTCGCTTCAGAAACAACATATTTTTCTGGTTGGAACTTAGGTTTTTCTGGTGGACGAACCGCATTGTTGAATTCTTTATCCGCAATTTGACCGACAGTTGCTACAAGAGCTTTAGCAGTACCATCATGAGAAACAGTGATTGTTACATTCGCTTTCATAGTATCGTATGTAACAGTTGCATCAGTTCCTTTGACTTCTTCTACTGTGTACTTGTGAACGCCTTCTTGGCCTTTCTTGAATTCAAGTTTAGAGAATTTAACGTTACCAGCTGCATCATTCTTAACAGTTTCAACAACTTTACCTGCTGCATCCTTCAACTCGAATGTGAATTCGTTAGCTTTAAGCTCACGACCTTCCAAACGTTTAGTGAAGTTGAATCCGACTTCAACTGGAACACTGTTAACACGTTTTTCAGTTGGTACCTTAGGTGTTTCAACCTTCTTAGTTGTTGGGTTGTAGTAGTGAACAACTTGTCCAGCTGTATTTTCAATATCTACACCACCAGGAACAGTGTCTTTAACAGTGGTTGGGATATCAAATTTATAGTAACGACCAAAGGCAAACTTAGTTGTGTCGATAATTTGAGTGTTTGCAGCATCACCAAGTGACTTAGTGAAGCCATCTTTAAGGTTAGCTGTGATTACACCGTTTTCAACTGTGATGTCGAATTTAGCGGTAACATCTTCACCTGTTACTGAATCGTAAGCTTTAATCTTAGTAGCGTCAAGTTCCAACTTAGTTTCGTCGTAGTCATCAGAGATACCAACTGTTTGGATGTAATCCTTGTTGTTGGCGTCGAATTTAGTTGTATCGAGCCATACTTGGTAAACAAGTTTATCACCACGTTTAACAGACTTAGTATTCATGTTTTCCAATTCATTGTTTGATGCATCATCAGCGTAAGGATTAGCATTTGTATCTGCAACCTTGTTAGCCAATTCTTTATCATCATCAACGAGCTTAGTACCTGTGATATCGAATTTTGCTTCAGAAACAACATATTTTTCTGGTTGGAACTTAGGTGTTTCTGGTGGGCGAACTTTGTTGTTGAACTCTTTATCGTTAGCGCTTGAAGCAAATCCGCCTGTTGAAGCGTGGTTAACGACAGTTGTAAGAACTTTGCCTTCCTTAGTAACTTTCACTGTTACAGTCGCTTTCATAGCATCGTAAGTGATTGAAGCATCTTTACCAGCTACTTCTTCAACTGTGTAAGTGAATGTCTTACCAAGATCATCTTTATTGAACAAGAGTTTTTCAAACTTGATGTGACCATCTTTATCGTTGGTTACTGTTTGAAGAACTTTGTGGTCTTTGTCTTTCAATACGAAGCTGAACTCACCTGCAGTCAACTCACGTCCTTCAAGTCGTTTAGTATAGTTGAACTCGAGTGGAACTGGAACGTTGTTTTCACGTGTTTGAGTTGGTTTTTCAGGAGTTGTAACTTTCTTATTGAATGGGTTGTATTGATGAATTGTTTGGTTGGCTGTATTTTCAATATCTACACCATCGTTAGCATCAATGTCTTTAACAACAGCTGGGATATCAAATTTATAGTAACGACCAAACTCAAATTTAGTTGTATCGATGACTGGAGTAGCATCTGTTGCACTAATAGCTTTAGTCAAGCTTGCTTTAGACGTACCGTAGAGAACACCATTTTCAACCTTGATGTCGAACTTGTCAGTAACATCAGCACCAGTGATACCATCGTATACCTTGATATCAGCAGCGTTGATGTCAAGCTTATCTTCTTCGTAGTTATCTGTGATACCAACTGTTTGAAGATTGCTTTCTGCTGTGAAGTCACGAGTATCAAGCCATACTTGATAGTAGATCTTTTGACCACGTTTGAGGGTCTTACCATTCAAGTTTTGGATTTCAACTTTATCAGCTGAATCGTCGTCATCAGCAAGTTTGTTACCAATGATGTCGAAGCTTGGTTCTGAAACAACGTATTTCTCTGGTTTGAAGTTAGGAGTTACGTTGTTATCGAAAATTCTGTCGTCTGATTCATAAGAATTTCCACCAACTGTAGCATAAGAGATAACTGTTGATAATTGATTACCTGCTGAAGGTTGAATAACTTTAACAGTAACGTTGACTTTCATATTGTCATAAGTAACTGTTGTATCAGTTCCTTTAACTTCTTCTACAGTGTAGTTAAAGGTCTTACCAAGATCGTCTCTTCCATAATTAATAGTAGAGAAAGTTACTTTGCCTTTAGCATCATTCTGAACAGTTTCAAGAACTTTTCCTGCTTCGTCTTTCAAGACAAAGTTAAATTCCTTATCTTTCAATTGACGACCATTAAGTGTCTTACCGAAGATTAACTGAATAGCCATTGGAACATTGTTGACACGCTTTTCAGTTGGTTTCTCTGGTTTTTCGGTCTTCTTAGTAGTTGGGTTGTAGTAGTTAACTACTTGAGCTGCTGTATTTTCAATTTCAGCACCATCGTAAGCACCGTCAGAAACTTTAGCTGGGATGACAAACTTGTAGTAACGTCCAAATTCGAACTTAGTAGTATCGATGATTTGAGTGTTTTCTGCATCGCCAAGTGACTTAGTGAAGCCATCTTTAAGGTTAGCTGTGATTACACCATTAGCAATTGAGATGTTGAATTTATCAGTAACATCTTTACCAGTCTTACCATCGTAAGCCTTGATATCAGATACCTTAACATCCAATTTAGCTTCATCATAGTTGTCAGTAATACCAACAGTTTGGATGTTATCCTTATTGTTTGCATCAAATTTAGTTGTATCAAGCCATACTTGGTAGTTAATAGTTTCGCCACGTTTCACGGCTTTCGTATTGATGTTTTCTGCTTCGTTGTTATCAGCTTTATCAGCGTATGGGTTCGCATTTGTTTCTGCGTACTTATCTGTCAACTCTGCATCATCATCAAGAAGCTTAGTACCAGTGATATCAAACTTACCGTTACCATCGCTAAGAACATATTTCTCTGGTTGGAACTTAGGTTCGTCTGGAGGAGTTACACGGTTGTTAAATTCTTTATCCGCAATGTCGCCTACAGTCGCGATAAGAACTTTAGCTGTTCCATCGTGTTTAA
>SKEW01001015.1_pt1 | contig 19316 bp, 14 predicted proteins | sample 4841441 | NCBI WGS metagenome assembly SKEW01 (sample SAMN11008799, study PRJNA524170) | human gut metagenome | isolation source: fecal sample from pouch patient p41 | place: Israel: Tel-Aviv | reverse complement strand
GGCTATTAAAGGGGCGGCGAATCGAAAGATTCGCCGCCCTTTTTTGCTGCCCTTCTGTTACCAAACTGAGACTTTTTTCACATTTTTTTCAAAATTTAAGGGTTTATTAAAAATTGTCCTCTTGAACAAGCCGACAGAATGTGTTATACTATGCCCAAGGTTTAGGAGACGGTACGTCAAAATCCCCTCTCCGGGCCGGTCAAAATGATCAAAGGGTAGGCGCTCCCTTCTTTTGATAGCAGCTGCTCTCTGCTCCGTCTGGCCGCAGGGCGGGGCGAGGCAGAGAGCTGTATGCTGCTTTATGGGAGAAGCGGATGAAGCGTCCGAAATGGAAGCCCTTTCTTCTTCGCCAAATCGTCCTCAGCCGCAAGGCGGGCGTTTTGAAATAGAAACCACAAAGGAAGCATCTATGCGTTATACCTATGTCCGGCAGCACGACACCACAGACTGCGCTGCCGCCTGTCTCGCAATGGTGTGCCTCCATTACAAAAAGGAGATCACCATCACCCGCCTGCGGGACATGATGGGTACCGACCTAAAAGGCACAAACCTGACCGGTATGGAAAAGGCGGCGCAGGAGCTGGGCTTCAGCACCGCCGCCGTCCGGGTAGACCGGGAAAACTTCCTCAGCGAATTCACCACTCCCTGTATCGCACAGGTCATCACCGACGAGGGTCTGGCCCACTTTGTGACGGTCTTCAAAAAGACCACCATCAAGGACGACGGCGAGCGGCGTCGGCACATGGTCCGGCAGGAAGAGGAGCGCAAGAAGTGCGCTGACGAAGGAAAGAAGTTCAAATGCCGCGACTACGTCATCATCGGCGACCCGGCAAAAGAGCTGAAAAAGATCTCCCTCGATGAGTTCTACAAGAACTTTACCGGCGTTCTGCTCCTGATGACCCCCACCTCGGAGTTCAAGACAGGCAAGCAGAAGCAGGGCAGCATGGTCAAGCGTTTTCTCGACCTGCTGTGGCCCCAGAAGAAGCTCTTCTTCTACGCCATCCTCAGCTCGGTCATCCTGACCATCATCGGGATCGCATCCTCGATGTACAACAAGATCCTGATGGATGAGATCCTTCCCTACGGGCTGAAGAGCCTGCTGGTGGCTGTCATTCTGGTGTTCAGCATCGTCAATGTCACCAGCGCACTCATCAGCATGGTGCGGCAGTGGGTGCTCATCTATCTGTCCATCAAGGTCGATATCCCCCTGATGCTGGGCTACTTCGGGCATGTTTTCAAACTGCCCATGAAGTTCTTCGCCACCCGCAAGACCGGCGAGATCACCACCCGCTACTCCGACGCCAGCACCATCAAATCGGTGTTCACCAGCATCGCGCTGAGCGTCGTGATGGATATTGTGATGGCCTGCGCCACCGGCGTCATCCTCTTCCGGATGAATGCCACCCTCTTCTCCATTTCGATTTTCACCACCCTGCTGAGCATCCTGCTGGTGTTCATCTTCAAGCAGCCCTTCAAGCGGATCAACGAAGAGACCATGCAGCAGTCTGCTATCCTCAACAGCCAGATGATCGAGAGCCTCCGGGGCATCGAGACCGTCAAGTGCAACGCCGAAGAGGACCGTGAGCTGGAAGCTCTGGAGCGGGAATACATCAAGAGCCTGAAGATCAGCCTGCGCTCCAGCAAGATCAGCACGGTGCAGTCCCTGATCTCCACCCTCATCACCACCATCCTCGGCATGGTCACCTCTTATGTGGGCATCATGCAGGTGCTGAATGGTGAGATGACGCTGGGCGGCTATATGGCCTTCAGCACCCTTTCCTCTTACTTTACGAACCCGGTCAGCGAGCTGGTCGGCCTGCAGATGTCCATCCAGCAGGCTCAGATCTCCATCAAGCGTCTGACCGAGATCATGGATTACGAGTCCGAGCAGGACGAGACCCGCGAATACACCGAGATGGAAAAAATCGACGGTGACATTGAGTTCAAGGATGTCTCCTTCCGCTACGGCAGCCGTTCCCCGGCCCTGAGCCACGTCTCCTTCACCATCCCCTACGGCAAGAAGGTGGCCCTCGTGGGCAGCAGCGGCAGCGGCAAATCCACCATCACCAAGCTTCTGCTCAAGTATTATGAGCCGGAAGATGGCGAGATCGACTTGAACGGTGTGAATCTGGCTGAATACACCAATGACTCTGTCCGCCGCGCAATTTCTTATGTGCCGCAGAACGTTGAGCTGTTCAGCAAGACCATTTATGATAACATCCGCGTTTCCCGTATGGACGCTACGATGGACGAAGTTAAGGAAGCTGCCAAGAAGGCAGATGCTCACGACTTTATCCGTCATCTGCCCCTGCAGTATAACACCTATCTGGAAGAAGCAGGCAACGGCCTGTCCGGCGGTGAAAAGCAGCGCATTGCGCTGGCACGCGCTTTCCTGAAAGATTCCAACCTCTACATTCTGGATGAATCCACCAGTAATCTGGACTTTGCTACGGAAAATCTGATCTTCAACATGATCTACGATCAGCTTGCAGATCGTTCCATGCTGATCGTAGCTCACCGCCTGTCCACCGTTCGTGACTGTGATCTGATCCTTGTGATGGATCACGGCAAGATCGTGGAACGCGGCACGCACGATGAGCTGCTTGCCAAGGAAGGCAAGTACTACGAGCTGTGGAACATGCAGCAGGGTATCTACCGCAGCAAAAAGGCAGAGCCCAAGCAGTCTGTCATGCAGGCCGTGGTGGAAGAGGATGACGACGGTGAGTCGATCACCTATTGATGTGTTGCAGCCGGGTGCGTACCCGGTTACATATGAAAGGGAGTCATTCATGATGGATAGCTTGATTTGACATAGTTTTACTGTGTCAGATAAAAAAGAGCTAGAAAGACTTTCTGTTTAGTAGAAGTAGATGGTGTTATCCCGAACAGGCCCCGCCTGCTCAGGTAACTATGCCTCACTATGGTGTGCCCGGAGGCATTTTGCCTCCGGGCACATTTTATTTGCAAGATCCCTATTACTTTTATAAGTAGTAGGCGATCGGGAGCGGAGAGGAAGCTGCTCTCTGCAGCGGTTTTCTCCCCTTTCTCGATTGCCTATTACTGCCTCTTCTGAGGTAAATCTGAAAAGGAACCGAGGTATTCAACATGAAAGAGATCAAAGTAGCCGAGAACAAGACCCTGAAGCTCACCAATGTGCTCTCCCGTGAGATCCATCCGGAAGAGATGGCCAGTCTGCCCGTGGTGCTGACCCAGATGCACAACTTTATCAAGAGCAACAACGCACAGCCCATTGGCCCCATTGTGCAGGCCATGGTGGTTGGTGAGGATCGTCAGATGCACCTGTACATGATGCAGCAGGCTACCCAGTTCATCGGCCAGATGGAGCAGGACTACCATATGGATGCTATTCTGCGCGTGAAGAACTGCCTGTATGCCCACTACACCGGCCCCATGCCCGAAAGCCAGCTGGCTTCCTACAAGCTGCAGGTCCACGCTTTTGAGAATGAGCAGAAACTGACCGGCACCTCCTATACCATCTATGTCAATCAGGATGAGGATGATGCCGTGGTCGATGTCTTTATGGAGACCAAGTAATTATGACGATTAAAGTTCAGAACCTTTCGGATCTGCAGGACCGCCGCATCATGATGGAAAAAAAGCTGCCACCTTATGGCTACGCTTTTGTCATTCTGGTGGGCATCTTCATGCTGTTTCTGGTGGTGTGGAGCACCCATACCAACCGCATTTATGTCAGCCAGAACGCAGGCACCGTGCAGGCCAGCAATAAAACCTATATCATGTCCAGTTATTCCGGCTCCATTACCGAGATGTATATTTCGGAGGGCAGCTATGTGAACGAGGGCGACCTCGTGGCCCACATCAAGAGCACGGATATCGACATGCAGCAGGATAACCTGGAAAGCCAGCTCAAGATCTACCAGACCCAGCTGGACCAGTACAACAAGCTGCTGCAATGCGTGCAGGATGATACCAACTACTTCAGCGAGACAAACCCCGAAGATCAGCCCTACTACTATCAGTACGAGACCTACAAGAGCCAGGTCTCCCAGAAGACCTTTGATGCCACGGCCTATCAGGCCGCCGGTTACTCCGATGCTCAGATCAAGACCATGATGGAGCAGAGCCAGAGCGAAGTAGAAGCTCTGTACTACTCCACCATGCAGTCCATCTCCCAGAGCATTACCAGCGCACAGAGCAACGTGGACAACGTTCAGGCTCAGCTCGATGCCTTGAACACCGGTGCCAACGATTACTACATCTACGCCCCCACCTCCGGTGTGATCCACATGGATACTCCTTACAAAGAGGGCATGGTGCTGAGCGCAGGCTCCCCGCTGGCCACTGTTGCCAGCGAGAACGACGATCTGGAGATCGTTGCCATGGTCACCGTGAATGACCGCCCGCTGCTTCATGTGGGTGACCCGTGCAAGATCGCCATTACCGGCCTTTCGGAGTATTCCTATGGCACCCTGACCGGCACTGTAACGGCCATTGACAGTGACGTGACGGCCAGCTCCAACGCTTCCTACTATAAGATGACCATTAAGCCCGATGCCACTTATGTGGTGAGCCGCAGCGGCGACAAGGTGGATCTTTCCAACGGCATGAGCGTTACTGCCCGCGTGGAGTACGATCAGGTCACCTATTTCGAGTACGCAATGGAAGCCCTGGGCGTTCTGTTCCGCTAAACCGGAGCTGTGCTGACTGCCAGCCGCCGTTATATCACCCAAAGAGGTACACTTACTATGAAATCAACCGCAAAAAAACTGGCCGTCTGTGCGGCAGCGCTCTGCCTGCTGGCCTGCGGCACAGCTGTGTCTGCGGCCGCAGCAAGCCCTGTCTCCGGCCTTGCCCTGAGCGGCGTTGCCATGCCGTGGGATCAGGACGTGCCTGCCGAAAGCATTGAGGCCGGCAGCTATACCGCCAACATGCTGCTGGGTTCCTCTCAGCAGCTGTCTCCTGTGGTGCGTCCGCGCAACTCTACCGACTCGGTTGTCTTTATCTCGGACGATACTTCCATTCTGACCGTGAGCAACTCCGGTGTCGTGCAGGCTGTGGGCGTAGGCACCACCCGCATCACCGCTGCCGCAGGCAACCAGATCTGTGCCTACACCATCGTTGTCTCCATGGATTCTTCCATGATCGTTACCGAGATGGACCTTTCCCTTTCCTCCAACACCATCTATGTGGGCAACTCGGTCTCGGCACAACTGCAGGTGCGGCCTACTTCGGCTTCCAACTATGCCACCGTCGCCCTGACCTCTTCCAATGAGAAGGTCGCCACGGTGAACAATTTCGGCCGTGTTACCGGCATTGCCCCCGGCACCGCCACCATTACCGCTACCTGCGGTTCGGTGACTGCTACCACCAATGTCACGGTCATGAGTATTCCCAACTCCAGCACCGGCACCGCCAGCACTGGTTCTTCTAACAGCGGTCAGGTCGTCACGGTGAATCCTTCCTACGTTGTGCTCAAGCCCGGTGCCACCCGCACCCTGACCGCCAGTGTCAAGCCTTCTTCCGCTTCCCAGAAGTTCACCTATAAGTCCGCCAACAGCAACATTGCCACGGTCAGCCCCAGCGGCGTGATCACGGCTGTGGGCACCGGCGCTACTTCCATTACCGTTTCCAACGGCACTGCATCCGCCATGGTCACGGTCATCGTCAACCGTTCGGCTGCATCTTCTTCCGATAATTCTTCGGACAGCAGCTCCACCGAACCGGATAACGATGCTCCCATCGAGATCGATCCCGTTGTGCAGGCCATTCAGGACAGTGAGGACAACGAGATCGTTTTCACACAGGCCGAGGTGCCTACCGTGACCGGTGATATCCTCAATGCGCTGCGCACCACCGGCAAGACCCTGTGCGTGGTGGGCGATGGCTACACCATGCAGATTGCAGGCAGCGGTGTCAAGAGCACCACCAGTGAGCTGGACACCATGCTCATCCTGACTGAGTCCGATCAGGGCATCGAGTTTGAGCTGGACAAGGGCAAGGCTCTTCCCTGCTCGGTGCGCATCGATCTGGATGTGAGCACCTATACCCGCCTGTATCTGTACAACACCGTCTCCAACAAGTGGCAGTACCTGAACAGCTACACCGACGGCATCATCACTGCCGATACTGCAGGCCGTTATCTGCTGACCAACCAGAACCTGAAATTTGCCAATATCAACTGGACCTTCTTCATTGCCGGTGGTGTTGTAGTGGTTCTGATCGGCATTGCATATGTTGTGCTGAAAAAGCGCTACTGGTTCTGGTAATTTTCAAAACCACTCTTTCATGAAACAGTAAGACCCTCTCTGAGTGTGATATGCTCCCCCTAGAGTAGACAGAGTAAAACAAAAACTCTGCGTACTCTGGGGGTATTTTTATATCAAGAAAGAACAATCACTTTTGCACAAAAAATTCGCCGTTTCCTTGTGGAAACGGCGAACAAAAACTTATATTATTTCTCTGTCTACTTGACGGAGCGCACTTCAATGGAACGCCTGGGCTTTGTTTGCATTATGATGTCTGCCTTCGTTACTTTTCAATGGGCTGCGAGGGCTTCCAGCCCTTGTAGTTCTCGTAGCGGCTCTCGCGGATCTTGGTGTGGGACCAGATCTCGTCCGCAGTTGGCTGCCAGTTGGCTGCATAGTTCTTGCACTTCTCGCACAGGTGCTCCACGCTCTCCGGCGACTGCAGGTCGGTGCTGTGGGCACCGGTCTCGTGCACCATCTTCTGCAGCAGTTCGGGGTTTTCCAGCATCGGGCAGGGACGCAGATGGTTCTTGTTGAAGGGCTGGCCGTTGTGATAAGCCATGAACAGCGGGCTGTGCAGAATTTCCAGAATGCTCTGGTCGTGGATGTTGGCATTGGAGTAGTGGATGAACACGCACGGCTCTGCGTCACCGGCAGAGTTGATGTGGAAGTAGTTGCGTCCGCCGGCAATGCAGCCGCCCACGAACTCGCCATCGTTCTGGAAGTCCATCGGGTAGAACGGGATATCACACTCTTCCGAGCGCAGATAGCGGATGCGGTCGATCATATATTTGCGCTGCTCCGGGGTAGGCATCAGTTCCGGTGCTGCCTCGTTGCCCACGGGCATGTAGTGGAAGTAGAAGCCGAAGTGTGCACCCTTCTCGCACAGGAAACGCATGAACTCATCGTTGGTAACAGCTTCGATGTTATCGCGGGTGTAGCAGATGGACGTGCCGAACACGATGCCGTGCTCCTTGAGCAGATCCATAGCATGCATAACAGCGGCATAGTGCCCCTCACCGCGGCGGGCATCGTTGGTCTCCGGGGTGCCCTCGATGGACAGCATGAAGGCAATGTTGCCCAGACGCACCACCTCTTTGCAGAACGGCTCATCGATGAGGGTGGAGTTGGTGTAGATGGCAAACTGCACATCGTTGTGCTTCTCGGCCAGCTTCAGGATATCAGCCTTACGCACCAGCGGCTCGCCGCCGGTCAGCATGTACAGGTACACGCCCAGCTCCTTGCCCTCGGTAACGATCTTGTCCATATCCTCAAAGCTGAGGTTGTTCTTGTTGCCATACTCGCCAGCCCAGCAGCCCACGCAATGCATGTTGCAGGCAGAAGTGGGGTCGAACAGGATCAGCCACGGAATGTTGCACTGGTACTTCACGCGGTTTTCGCGGATGGTCTTGGTGCCGCGGAAGAAAGCCTCGTAGCCCAGATTCAGCGCCATGGTGCGGGCCACGTTGGGGTCGGTCTGATCCAGCACACAGTTGATGAGCTTGGACCACTTGCTGTCGGGGTCGGTCAGGGTCTGTCTGGCGTGTTCGTAGGCTTCATCGCTGAACGAACTGCCATAGAACTGCTTTGCAACATCCACCAGCTGTCCCACGGTTTTCTGACGGTCTTTATCGGCATGAGAAAGCACCACGTCCACCATTTTACCAACGGCAGCACGCTGCATTTTATGAGTCAGGCTCTCAACAGAAGTATTCATTATCCTTTTCCTCCAAACTGTATTTTTCGGAAATCTCTTTTTCTATTTCTATGCCATTACTCTACCATTCTATCCCACAAATTGCCATAAACAGAAAAAGCGCCGTGATAGAAAACCCATCACGGCGCGGATTATGATAAAATTTTGTCGTTCTTCCGGTTCAACCGTCCTGTTCCAGATGGATCTTATTGCTGGCAAGGCGGCATAACGCGCGGCGCAGATCGCCCTGCAGCATCCGTCCCATACGTTCTACCATCACAGCGGGCTCGGTCTTCATATCCCGGCGGATCCATTCCAGCACCACGCCCACCAGCGCATATTTGTAAAAATCCACCACAAACTGCTTGTCATCGTCCTGCACGGTGATGTCGCGGCATTCGCGATCCGCAAATTCCTTCAGCATGGAGTCCAGAAGTTTGTACAGATACTGCTCCACCTGTTCACGACCCACAGAGCGGTATACGTTCAGTACCAGTGCTTTGTTATCCCGGATCTGGTGCAGGATGTCCAGAAATGCTTCGGTCCATGTATCAAAGCTCTGGCGGCCTTCCATCGTCTTGGCCGCATCTTCCATCAGGATCCAGTCCACCAGATCGTAAATATCCTTAAAGTGGTAGTAGAAGGTCATGCGGTTCACGCCGCAGTCCTCGGTGATATCGTTGATTGTGATTTTATTGAGGGGCTTTTCCAGCAGCAACTTTTTCAGCGATGCTTCCAGTGCCCGCTTCGTTGTTTGTGACACAAAGACCTTCCTTTCCCGACCGTAGAAATTTTTCCTGCTGCGTACGGCGATTGGCAGCTTTATACATTATAATACCGCAAAAGCCGTCCCGATTGCAAGCGTTAATTCTGTCCATTTTGTAAACAAAGAATGACCTCCTGTGTTTTCACTCCGGCAGTTTCTCGCTTCAAAAGCCGTTTCTCAGCCCCCTAAACCCCTTCCGGCGGTGCGCAATGCCTGCAAAAGCGGCTTCTTCCGGCAAAAAAGCGGAAAAGGCCCTTGATTTTATATTCCTCTACGCTTAGAATGGGAGCAGACGGCTGTGATTGAAGTGCCGTTTTGAGGGAGGGTACAAACTATGATGGATACCATTGGTTTTCTGGGCTGCGGCAACATGGGTGGAGCCATCGCCCGTGCCGTTTGCAAAGCTGTTGACCCTAAGAAGGTTTTTCTGGCAAACCGCACTGCGGCCAAGGCACAGGCACTGGCCAAAGAACTGGGCTGCAAAACAGCCACCAATGCCGAGGTGGCCGGTGACTGCGACCTGATTTTTCTGGCGGTAAAGCCCCAGATGATGGAAGCTCTGCTCCAGCCGCTCAAGTTCACCTTTGACGAGCGCCCCAGCCGTTTTGTGCTGTGCAGCATGGCAGCGGGCCTTTCGATCGCCCGTATTCAGGAGATGGCCGGTGAGGACTTTCCTGTGATCCGCATCATGCCCAACACCCCGGCTTCGGTGGGCGAGGGTATGATCCAGTACTGTTCCAGCAATGTCACCGCTGAGGAAGAAGAAGCCTTCCTCAGGATCATGGCTCCTGCGGGCCGTCTGGACGCCGTGCCGGAAAGTCTGATCGATGCCGCCAGCTGCGTTTCCGGCTGCGGCTCGGCATGGGTGTACCAGTTTATTGAGGCTCTGGCTGATGGCGGCGTGGCCTGCGGCCTGCCCCGCGCCAAAGCGCAGGAATATGCCGCGCAGATGGTTCTGGGCAGCGCAAAGCTGGTGCTGGAAAGCGGAAAGCATCCCGGCGAACTCAAGGATGCTGTGTGCAGCCCCGGCGGCAGCACCATTCAGGGCGTGCGCGTGCTGGAAGAGCACGGCCTGCGCGGTGCGGTGATGGATGCCGTGATCGCCTCGTACAATAAGACAAAGGAAATGGGAAAGGGTTAAGGATATCATGCGCATCGTTGTAAAAGTAGGCACTTCTACTCTGGCATACGCCACCGGACGGCTGAACATCCGCCACACGGAACAGCTGGTCAAGGTGCTCAGCGACCTGAAAAACGAGGGCCATGAGGTCATTCTGGTGTCCTCCGGTGCCATTGGCATGGGCGTGGGCAAGCTCTCACTGCCAACCCGCCCAAAGGACACCACCACCAAGCAGGCCTGCGCCGCTGTGGGCCAGTGTGAGCTGATGTACACCTACGACCGGCTGTTCAACGCCTACAATCACACCGTGGCGCAGATCCTGCTCACCGGCGTGGACGTGGAGCACACCGAACGCCGCGTGAACTTTCAGAACACCCTGTCCCGCCTGCTGGAGCTGGGTGCCCTGCCCATCATCAACGAAAACGACACCGTTGCCACCGATGAGATCACCTCCATTGGCGACAACGACACGCTGGCGGCCATCGTGGCCTGCTGCGCCAAGGCTGACATGCTGGTGCTGCTGAGTGACATCGACGGCCTGTACACCGCCAATCCCCACACCCACACGGATGCAAAGCTCATCCCGCTGGTGGAGGAGATCACCCCCGAGGTGATGGCTCTGGCCGATGGTGCCGGTTCGGCCCTTGGCACCGGCGGCATGGCCACCAAGCTGCGCGCTGCCCGCATGGTAACGGGCAGCGGTGCCGATATGGTCATTGCCAACGGCGCACACCCGGAGCTTTTGTACGACATTGCCGCAGGCAGATCCGCAGGCACCCGCTTTGCGGCCCGCAAGGAGGACTGAACACATGACCACACAGGAAATTCTGGAAGCCGCCCGCAGCGCCAAAAGTGCCCTTGCGCTGGCCGATAACACCGCCCGCAACGCGGCCCTGCTGGGCATGGCAGATGCGCTGTGCAGCGCAGACGATCAGGCGGCCATCCTTGCCGCCAACGCTGAGGACATGGCTGCGGCCAAGGGGCACATCAGCGATGTGATGCTGGACCGTCTGGCCCTGACCGCACCGCGCATTGAAGCCATGGCGCAGGGCATCCGGGAGGTTGCCGCTCTGCCCGACCCGGTGGGCCGGGTGCTGAACCGGGTGGAGCGCCCCAACGGGCTTGTCATTGAAAAGACGGCTGTGCCCATGGGCGTGATCGCCATTATCTACGAGAGCCGCCCCAATGTGACCAGCGATGCCACTGCCCTTGCCATCAAGAGCGGCAACGCCTGTATCCTGCGCTGCGGCAAGGAGGCCTGGCGCAGTGCCAACGCTATCGTCACCGTTCTGCGGCAGGGCCTGAAAAAAGCCGGTCTGCCCGAGACAGCGGTCTGCCTGATCGAGGACACCACACACGCTTCTGCCAATGCTCTGATGACCGCTGTAGGCTATGTGGATCTGCTGATCCCGCGCGGCGGTGCCGGGTTGATCCGTGCCTGCGTTCAGAACGCCAAGGTTCCCTGCATCCAGACCGGCACCGGCATCTGCCATGTGTACGTAGACGACACCGCCGATCTGGACAAAGCTCTGGACATCATCGAGAACGCCAAGGCCAGCCGCCCCAGCGTGTGCAACGCCGAGGAAGTGTGCCTTGTGCACTCTTCCATTGCCGGGCAGTTTCTGCCCCGTCTGGCCCAGCGGCTTGGCCCGGATCGCGCGGCAAAGGGCCTGCACCCGGTGGAGCTGCGGCTGGATAAGCGCGCAGCCGCCATCATCTCCGGAACCCCTGCCGGAGAAAAGGACTTTGACACCGAATTTCTGGACTACATCCTCGCGGTCAAGGTCGTGGACAGCGTAGAGGAGGCCATCGGGCATATTGCTGAGCACTCCACCGGCCACAGCGAGGCCATCCTGACCCAGACACAGGCCCATGCCGATCTGTTCACTGCCGCAGTGGACAGCGCCGCCGTGTATGTGAACTGTTCCACCCGCTTTACGGATGGCGGTGAATTCGGCCTTGGGTGTGAAATGGGCATTTCCACCCAGAAACTCCACGCCCGTGGCCCCATGGGACTGGCCGAGCTGTGCAGCTACAAGTATATCATCCACGGCAATGGTCAGATCCGCTAAAGCCCGCTGAACCCACCTTTCCAGTGCGGAAATCGGGAGTGAGCGTTTTCTCCATAATATTCATAATTTAGAAACGAAACTGAAAAGCTTTTTCCGAAACAGGCTGGTGCGATTTGCGCCAGCCTGTATTTTTGTTTTATTCTCATGAAATGTTCTTTCAGTAAAGACAAAAGCTGAATTATGTTTTCAATCTGCCTTTCCTGTTCGCTCACTGATATGGATGATTGTATCCCAGTTTTCTGCACTTCTCACAAAGATATAGTCTTACTTTCTCCATTTTGTTTTATAAAAAGTACAAGAACCCCCTTGACAACCCCTATTTCGATGCGGTAAAACTATATTGGAAAACTTGATAACGATTTCACTTCATTTCACTTTCCAATGAGAAAGTTGTTCGTCACACACAACACTATACTTGGAACAAAGGAGAGAGCAATATGACGATCGCCATTCTTGCACACGATTCCCGCAAAGAGCTTGCACTGCAGTTCTGCACTGCTTACAGCGCCATTTTGTCCAAAAACACAGTCATTGCTACCGGCACCACCGGACGGATGCTGGCGCAGACTACCGGCCTGCCCGTGCACTGTTATCTCTCCGGGCGCTTGGGCGGTGTGCAGCAGATCACTTCCCGCATTGCGTGCGACGAAGTGGATCTGGTGTTGTTCTTCCGTGACCCGCTGAAAGCGGATGCCGCCAGCATCACCGAGCAGAATCTGCTCCGCCTGTGCGATATGCACAGCGTACCCATTGCCACCAACATTGCCACCGCCGAGGTCTTGCTGCGCGGTATGGATCAGGGCGACCTGGACTACCGCGAGGGGATGCATCCCGCTCTTGTGGAGCCAATGCCCACCGTGCAGCGCCACGCCGTGTGATGAATCGTGTATAGAGTATCGGGAAAGAGACAGCGCCGCAGGAAATTTCCTGCGGCGCTGTTGTTTTTTGTTTTGCTTTTATTTCAGTAAAGCCTGCAGCTTTTCCAGCCGGCGGACGGCTTCGTCCAGCACATCGGTGCCGCGGGCAAAGTGCATCCGGATCAGGTGGTTCACCGGCTCCCGGACGAAGCTGGAGCCAGGCACAGCGGCCACGCCCACTTCCCGGATCATCCACTCACAGAACTGCAGGTCGGTCCAGCCCTTGAACTGGGGCAGCGCCAGAAAATCGGAAATATCAATCATCACAAAATAGGTGCCCTGCGGAACATTGTGCTTCAGCCCCACACGGTCCAGCCCGGCCAGGAAATGATCGCGTTTTTCGGTGTAAAGGGCCTGCAGCTCTTCGTAATAGCTGGCGGGCATCTCCAAACCGGCCACAGCGGCCTCCTGCAGGGGTGCAGCCGCACCCACAGTGAGGAAGTCGTGCACCTTGCGCGCGCCCTCAATGACCTCTGCGGGTCCGATCAGATAGCCCAGACGCCAGCCCGTGATGGAGTAAGTCTTGGAGAGCGAGTTGCAGGTGATGGTGTGCTCAAACATGCCGGGCAGGCTTGCCATGCAGATATGCTCCGCGGGCGCATAGATGATATGCTCGTACACCTCATCCGTCACCACATAGGCATCGTACTGGATGGCCAGCTTTGCAATGGCTTCCAGCTCGTCGCGGCGGAACACCTTGCCGCAGGGATTGGAGGGGTTGCACAGGATCAGCGCCTTGGCCCCCTCGGCAAAGCCCTTTTCGATCAGGCTGATATCAAACTCATAGGTGGGCGGCACCAGCGGGATATAGATGGGTTCCGCGCCCGAAAGAATGGCATCGACACCGTAGTTCTCGTAGAACGGTGAGAAGATCATCACCTTGTCGCCGGGGTTGCAGATGGTCATCATGGCGGCCATCATGGCCTCAGTGCCGCCGCAGGTCACGCAGATCTCGGTGTTGGGGTCTACTTCGTGGTGCAGGGCAGGGCTGGTCTTTTTTGCCAGCGCCTCGCGGAAGTTTTGCGCGCCAAAGGTCACAGCGTACTGGTGCGGGCCTTTGTAAGCTGTTTCGGCCAGAGCGTCCAGCAACTGCTTCGGCGGGTCAAAATCCGGGAAGCCCTGCGAGAGGTTGATGGAGTCGTACTGATTGTTGATGCGGGTCATGCGGCGGATGACAGAATCCGTGAAGGTACCCACACGGTCACTTAAAACAGGCATGTACTCTCCTCTTTTCAGTCCTTAAAATAAGCCTTCTGGATGGCCAGCAGCACGCCTGCACGGCTGGCAGCAAAGTTCAGACCGCCCTGCAGGTAGCAGGTGTACGGCTCACGCAGCGGGCCGTCGCAGGAAAGCTCGATGGTGCTGCCCTGTGTAAAGCTACCACTTGCCATGACCACCTCGTCGGTATAGCCCGGCTCCGGAGAAGGTTCCGGGGCGGCATAGCTGTCCACGGGGCTTGCAGCCTGAATGCCCTGACAGAAGCCGATGAGCGCATCCGCAGTGCCTGCATCAAAGCAGGTGACGATGTCGTTGTGGTCGTCGCAGTAGCGCGGCACTGGATTCTTGCCCAGCAGCTCCAGCATACACTGGGCGTAAATGGCGGTCTTGATGGCCTCGCACACCACGCCGGGCGCATAGTAGAAGCCCAGATACATATCACGGGGCGTTTCCAGCGTGCAGCCCAGATCCTTGCCGAGACCGGGCGCATTCAGGCGGTAAGCGCACAGCTCCACAAGGTCTTTGCGGCCCGCAATGTAGCCGCCGGTGGGAGCGATGCCGCCGCCGGGGTTCTTGATCAGGCTGCCCACCACAAGGTCTGCGCCCATCTGGCAGGGTTCCTGCGTCTGGGTGAACTCGCCGTAGCAGTTATCCACAAAAATAATGATGTCCGGGTTTGCGGCGCGGGCGGTATCCGCAATTTTTCGGATCGTTTCCAGATCAAAGGCATTGCGCTGCAGATAGCCGCGGCTGCGCTGGATGTGGCACACCTTTGCACCGGGGGCCTTTTGGGCGATCAGGTCATAATCCGGGGTGAAGTCGGCTTTCAGCGGAGCTTCATCGTACCGGATGCCGTAATCCATCAGGGTGCCGGTGCCCCTGCCCTTGCCGTCCAGACCGATTACGCCTTCCAGCGTATCGTAGGGACGGCCGGTGGCAGCCAGCAGGGTGTCCCCTGCCCGCAGCAGGCCGAACAGCGCCACAGCCAGCGTGTGGGTGCCGCTCTGGAACTGGCTGCGCACGAGGGCATCCTCTGCGCCCATCACCTCGGCAAAAATCTGCTCCAGCTTTGCGCGGCCGGTATCCCACAGGCCGTAGCCGGTGGTGCCCAGCATGTCGGTGGAGGACATCTGGGTATCCGCAAAGGCTTTCAGCATTTTGAGCTGGTTAAAATCGCGGATCTCCTCCATATGGCGGAAGTAGGGCTGGCACAGCTCCATAGCCTTTTCGTCCAGCGCCAGAACTTCGGGTTTGTAATTGAAAAAGTGGTTCAGCATTGACATTATAATGGTTCCTTAATTTTATAGATTTTATAGAGCGCAGGCTTTCTGTCAGAATGACTCCTTCAGCCGCACTTCGTGCGCCAGCTCCCTCAGGGAGGGAGCTCCTGACGAAACCAGAACGTTTCACTTATGCAGAAAGCTTTTCCGTCCTGCCAAAGGCTCCCTCATTGAGGGAGCCTTTGGCAAAACCGTCAGGTTTTGACTGAAGGAGTTTGTTCATATCTTGCATATTCCCCCAGCTTTTCAAAGCCAAGCCGGGTATAAAAGTGCACCCGCTCCGGGCTGCAGAGAAACACCGGGTGCTCCCCCTTGGCGGCAAGCTCGTTCGCCATCTGCACAATGAGCCGCCCGCCGATGCCCTTGCCCCGCAAAGGCTGGGCTGTCTGCCCGCAGGCCATGTAGGCCTGCCTGTTCGCAAGGGCATAGGCCCCTACCGTGCAGATCGTTTCACTTCCCTGCCGCAGCGCCCACACAAGAGCTTTGCCGCGGGTGCGCTTTGTGCAAAGCTCGGAGTAAAAGTCCTCCTGCTTTGCCGTATCCGCCGGGTAGAGCGCCCGTGCCACATCCATGGCAGAGGGTTCTCTGTCAAGGGTCAGTCCGGCCCAGAGCGTCTCGTCTGCAGCGGGCAGCGGCAGAGCCTTGCCGGGTGCAAGGCCGAATACGGTCAGCGTTTCAGCTTTGCACCACCCGTCAGGTGGTGGGCATTCGTTTTCGTCTAAAATGATGCTCTCACACCCGCAGAAAGCCAGAAAGCTGGCCAGCTCTTCCGGGTTTGCGTGCCCTGCTGCCCATACGGTGCTGCCGCTGAGTTCCAGCGTCAGTGTAGGTCCTGCGTAGAATCGCCACGGCTGGCTTTTGCTAAAAAGGGCAAGATCCAGCGGCAGGGTCGCCCCCAGCACCCATTTCCCCCGGCAGGCATTTAAAAAGCGGGCGCGGTGGGCTTTTGTGCTGACCTGCGCGATCACTTCAGCTCGTTGACGATCTTCTTGAACTCGCGGCCGCGCACCTCAAAGTTGGGGTACAGATCAAACGATGCGCTGGCCGGGGACAGGATGATGATGTCACCGGGCTTTGCGCAGGCACGGGCCAGCTCCACAGCGTGCTGCATGTTGTCGGCGTGCTGGATGGGCAGCTCTGCTTCGTTGAAGTTCGGGTCCTCGCGCACAGCCTTTTCGATGCGGGGGCCGGTGGCACCCATCAGCACAAGATTCTTCACGTGGGCCACCACTTCCGGTGCCAGCGGCTCATAGGGAATGTGCTTGTCGTAGCCGCCAGCGATCAGAATGACCTTCTGGTTAAAGCTGCGCAGACCGGCAATGGTGCGCGTCGGGCTGGTGCCGATGGAGTCGTTGTAGTACAGCACGCCGTCCAGCGTGCGCACCGGCTCAATGCGGTGCTCCACACCGGTAAAGGTGCTGCCCACCTTCTGGATGGCTTCCACGGGCACCTCGCCCCACACGGCAGCGGCAGCAGCCAGCAGGTTTTCAATGTTGTGCAGGCCGCGCAGCTTCACGTCCTTCTGGGCCAGGAAGGGGGTCACAACGCCATCCTCGGCCATACAGAGCATGTTGTCCTCCTTGCGCAGGAAGGCACCGTTGTCGGTATCGTGCAGGCGGGTGAACCACACCTGCTTGCCCTTGCAGTCGGACTGCATGGAACGGCTGATCTCGTTCTCATAGCCCAGCACAGCGCGGCAGGGCTGCTTCTGGTACAGCAGGATGTTGCGCTTGGCATCAATGTACTCCTGCATGTCCTTGTGGTGGTCCAGATGGTTGGGGGTGACATTGGTCACCACGGCAATGTTGGGGCTGGAATGCATGCTGATGAGCTGGAAGCTGGAAAGCTCCACCACAGCCACATCATCGGGAGCCACCTCGGGCAGCATGGGCAGCAGAGCTGCGCCGATGTTGCCGCCCAGATGCACCTTGCGGCCTGCGGCCTCGTAGAACTTGGAGATCAGGGTGGTGGTGGTGGTCTTGCCGTCGGAGCCGGTCACGGCTACGATCTCGCAGGGGCAGAAGTCGAAGAACAACTCCACCTCACTGGTGACCATGGTGCCTGCGGCCATGGCATCCTGCAGGGGCTTTTCAAAGTAGCCCACAAAGCCCGGGGTGCGCATGATGATATCCTGACCCTTGAAGCCATCCAGATAGTTTTCGCCCAGGCTCAGGTCGATGCCCAGCTCCTTGATGGTGGCAGCGTAATCGCCAAAGTCCTCCACGCTCTTTTTCTGGTCGCACAGGGTCACATGGGCACCCAGCTCCACAAACTCCTTGATCAGGGTCTTGTGGCTGACACCGGCACCAATGAAAGCCACTTTTTTGCCTTTGATGAGTTCAATCAGTTTCTGCTGATCCTTCTGCATAAAAACAGTTCCTCCTCCATAATATCGTATTCAGAACGCACCTCAAAACGGGTGCAGAGATGTTTCGCTGTACCATTATAGTCCATTTAGCCGCAATTGGCAACGGAAAAACGCCCTTTTTGCCCCAAAAAGCAAGGTAAATTCACAATTCTGCAATTGTATTTTGCCGCGGTTTCTGCTACACTTGTCGAAGCAGAGTGCTTTTTGTATACAAGAAGCCTTTTTTCGCAAATACCATAGAATGAGGTCATCCCCTTGAAACAGTTCTTCCGTATTACCGCAGCAGTGCTTGCTGCTGCGTTCCTGCTTGCGCTCACCGGCTGCGGCAACAGTTCCAGTGCGCCAAGCTTTACATGGTTCGTGGATACCATTCCCGCAAACCTCGACCCGCAGGTGGCTTCTGCTGCCCCGGACGTGATCGCCTGCGAGAACCTTTACAGCGGGCTTGTCCGCAAAAAAGCGGATGGCGAGATCGTGCCCGATCTGTCCGAGAGCTGGACGATCTCCTCCGATGGCAAGACCTACACCTTCCAGATCAAGGACGGCCTGACCTACAAGGCCGTCAAGGGCGCTTCCACGGATCACACCATCACTGCCGAGGACTTTGTGTTTGCATTCCGGCGCATATTCCAGCCGCAGACAAATTCCCCTTATGCCGTGGAGTTTGCCGCCCTTGAGAACAGTGCTGCCGTGCTGGCTGGCACAGCCGATGCCAGCACGCTGGGCGTTTCGGCCGCCGGCCCGCTGACGCTGGTGTTCCGCCTGAGTGAAAAGGACGACAACTTCCTTGCCAAGCTCACCCTGCCCGGTGCCATGCCCTGCGATGAAGCATTTTTTGAGAGCACCCGCGGCACCTACGGCCTGACCGCCAAGACCACCCTTTCCAGCGGCAGCTTCTATCTTTACAACTGGACGGCCAGCGGCCTGTTCCTGCGTCGGGATGTCTCCTCCCCCATGATCGGCAGCCTGCGTCTGGTGCAGAACACCGGCAGCACCGGCAAGAGCGCCGCCCAGCTCATTGCAGACGAAAAATGCTCCGCCGCGCTGGACGACACCGGCGAGGATACCTCGCTGCAGTCGGTGGATTACTCCGACACCACCTGGGCACTGCTGTTCAACAGCGCCGAAGATTCTGTGTTTGCCAATCAGGAACTGCGGCAGGCGCTTGCCGGCATCGCCCGGGAGAATGTGGATGTGCCCTCTTCCGGTCTGTACACCGCTGCCGAAGGTCTTGTGCCCACCGGCCTTTCCGTGGACGGCATCGATTACCGCAAGTCTGCCGGGAACCCGCTGCCCACCATCACCGATCCCCGTACATTGTACCTGAATGCACGGCAGGGCATGGCCAGCTCGGATTTTTCCGGCGTGACCATCCTGCTGCCGAAGGAAGCCGGCCTGACCGAACTGGCCGAGCAGATCAACGGCGCATGGCAGAAGGACTGCTCCCTTTTCTTCTCGGTGGAAGAGGTTCCGCAGGAGGAGTTCGACAAACGCCTTGCAGCGGGCAGCTACACCATCGCGCTGGCTCCCATCCGCGCCGAGGGCGGCAGCGTATACCAGATGCTGCAGCAGTTCACGGCCGAGGGCGGCGGCCTGACCGGCTGGTCCGACCCCATCTACTCTCAGCGTCTGGCCGAGAGTGCCCAGCAGAC
>SKEW01001009.1_pt1 | contig 19482 bp, 12 predicted proteins | sample 4841441 | NCBI WGS metagenome assembly SKEW01 (sample SAMN11008799, study PRJNA524170) | human gut metagenome | isolation source: fecal sample from pouch patient p41 | place: Israel: Tel-Aviv | reverse complement strand
AAGCCGGTATCATTAACCAGAGTCATCGTGATCTGTACTGCGGCTGGATGATCTCCTGCTACTGCAACTGCTAGGCGACCGCGGCTCCCTTCAGGTAGTGAAGTGGTCAACTTAAACTGGCCACCGATTTAGAGTTTTTCCAGTAGCGGTGTTCCGATTCGTTTGGGGGCAACCCGCCGTTATTGTCATGCGGTCTTAGCGAGCTGTAATACCCGATGATATAGTCTGTGATCGCATGAGCAGCTTCGCTAAAGCTTATGCGTTAGCGCTCTACAGAAGTACAGAGCATGTCTGCACGGTTGCTCTGGGTTATAGAGCAAAATTGCGGGTATATTGAAAGGTGGTACGCAATTTATTACGTGAAAAAGCTGTAATTTCTAGCCAGTGTTACGTAAAATATAACGTAACAAAATTCACCTTATGCTTTTATGGATTACAGCATGGCTAGTGTTGATGCAGATTACTGCTACTCGTTTCCGGCTATACGTGGCATTCAGGCTGGTCGCCCTTTCTATATCGCCACATGCCCGATGCGTATCATCCCGAAAATATTCAGTTTTGATGAAAATGATGTGCCACCGGAATTACGCGCACAGCGCACGCTAAATAAATCGCGCATTCCCGAGATGGTACGTTATTTGTTGGAAAACCCTAAAGATTATGTGTTTTCAGCTCTGACGGCTTCCATTGCCGTAGACGTTCAATTTGATGAGTTTCCAGGTTCTAACAATCTGGGGACGTTGTGCGTACCAATGGATGCGCAAATTCTAATCAATGATGGACAACATCGCCGTAAAGCGATTGAAGACGCTTTAGACGCTCGTCCGGAGCTGGGCCAGGATAATATCCCGGTGTTGTTCTTTGTCGATGAAGGCTTAAAGCGTAGCCAGCAGATGTTCGCCGATCTGAATAAATACGCCATTCGCCCCAGCCCATCGCTGGCGTCGCTATACGATCATCGCGATGCCTGTTCGAATCTGGCGCGTTATCTGGCAATGTCAGTAGAGCCGTTTGTTGGGATGACGGAACTGGAAAAATCTGGCATTAGCCAGAGGTCGAATAAGCTATTTACGTTGAGCAGCATCAAGCAGGCTACCCGCGCATTGTTGGGCAAAGATCCCAAAGAGGATAACTTTGAGGAATGCACCCACATTGCTACCCAATATTGGCAGGCTATTTTTAGTGTAATGCCTGATTGGCAATTAGCGGCTAAAAAGGAAGTTTCACCGGTTCAATTGCGACAAGATTATGTTCACGCTCATGGCATTGGATTGCAGGCACTTGGGCAACTAGGATATACCCTGCTGACGGATTATCCTGAGCAATGGCCGGAGAAAATCGCTGCACTCAAAACATTTAACTGGCGTAGAAACAATCCGGACCTCATCAAGCGAGCGATGCAGCATGGGAAGTTGAGTAAAACCAGTACCGCGATCCAGTTAACCTGCAATGCGCTAAAAACCGCACTCTCAATTCCCCTCACTCCTGAAGAACAGGAGCTTGAAGCTCAAATGGTTGTCTCATGAGTAAATTAGTTCAGGCCTATGATTTGGCCGAATACGAAGATTTTATTAATCAGGAACAGTTCGCCGGACGTCCTCTGGCCGAATATGTTGCTGAGGTTCAACGAATTTATTGTGCGGATAAACGTCCGTGGGTGATTGGCTACAGCGGTGGGAAAGATTCTTCCGCTGTGATCACGCTGGTGTATCTGGCCTTGCTCGGCCTGCCCCCGGAAATGCGCAGCAAAGATATTTTTGTGGTGTCGTCCGATACGCTGGTCGAAACACCGGTAGTCGTGGATCTGATTAAGAAAACGATGTTGCAGATTGAGGCGGGAGCGAAGCGTAACGGCTTGCCGATCACTCAACACGCGGTAACGCCTAAAACGAATGAAACCTTCTGGGTCAATTTGCTGGGGAAAGGTTATCCGGCTCCAACTCGTAGTTTCCGTTGGTGCACTGAGCGCATGAAAATCAACCCGGTGAGTGACTTTATTAAAGATAAGGTCAGCCAGTTTGATGAAGTCATCGTCGTACTTGGTTCGCGCAGTAGTGAAAGTGCTTCTCGTGCGCAGGTGATCGCAAAGCACAAGATTGATGGATCACGCCTTGCCCGGCATACCACGCTGGCAAATGCATTCATCTATACCCCCATTGATACCTGGGATGTAGAAGATGTCTGGAAGCTGCTGCGGGGCGCGTTCCGCTATGCCCCTGAAGATATCGACGAGTGGGAAAGCCCATGGGGTGGAAACAACCGTCCACTGTGGACGTTGTATATGGATTCTTCCGCACAGGGTGAATGTCCTCTGGTAATTGATGATAGTACCCCTTCCTGCGGCAACTCGCGTTTTGGCTGTTGGACCTGTACCGTTGTCACTAAAGATAAGGCGATGGAAAGCCTGATCAAAAACGGTGAAGAATGGATGTCTCCGTTGCTGAAATATCGTGATCTGCTGGCATTTACCACCGATCCGGTGAATAAAGACACGTTTCGAAACTATAAGCGCCGTACTGGTAAGGTGAGCTATCAGTACGCTAAAGAAAGTGATGAGCCGGGGGCTGAGCGTAAGCATGTTCCAGGTCCTTACTGGCTAAAATACCGTCAGCAATGGCTCAAAGAATTGCTGGAGATAGAGCGCGATTTGAATGCTCAAGGCCATACCATTACGTTAATTACCAAACCAGAGCTGCATGCGATTCGTCAGGAGTGGTTGAAAGATCCTAATGAACCAGACTGGTATGACACGCTGCCGGGTATTTACCGTGAAGTGTATCAACAGGATTTAGACTGGGTGGTGGACGATCAGTCGCGCTTTGATGCCAGCGATGCAGATCTGTTGGTGCAGATAGCGCAGGGATTTGACGTTGTGCCTGAAATGGTGATGAAACTCATCGAGCTGGAAGTTTCAATGGAAGGCTTAAGCCGTCGTCAGGGCATTTTTGACAAACTTGGCACGATTTTAAAGCAGGACTGGGGCACTCTCGAAGAAATTGAACAACAACAGGTCACTCTGCAAAAACGAGTTGAACGAGATATTCATCAGGAAGAACTTACAAAGCTGGAAACTGAACTTCAGGTTTTACAGCGCAGAATTGTTGATGCCAGTGAATCCTCGTTACTGATTGGGGAGGAGAAATAACGTGCTCATTAAACAGCTGGTATTACATAATTTTCGGGTATTTAACGGTACACATACCATTGATCTGGCACCCAGAAAGCGTCCGCACGATTTGAATCCACGACCTATTGTGCTGTTTGGTGGTTTAAACGGCGCAGGGAAAACGTCTATCCTGTCGGCGATCCGCATAGCGTTGTATGGACGACTGGCGTTTGGGCTAGCGACTCAACAGCAAGAGTATATCGAACAACTCAGTGCATTGATTCATAACGGCGCGTACTATATTGAGCAGCCGGAAGAAGCATCTGTAGAACTGACGTTTACCTATAATAAAGGCGGTCATGAGGCCGAATTTACCGTTACGCGAACCTGGAAAAAGGGGAAGAGGGACCGCCTTTCTCTGCAACAGGATGGGCAGCCACTCAGTGAGCTGGATTACGATCAGTGCCAGGGATTTCTAAATGAGTTAATTCCGCATGGCATTGCTGATTTGTTCTTTTTCGATGGCGAGAAAATTGCAGAACTTGCTGAGGACGAATCCGGTAATATTTTACGTACTGCCGTACGACGCTTATTGGGGCTGGATCTCATCTCTAAACTGCGTAACGATTTAATGATTTTTGTTAAGCGTCAGCAATCCAGCCAGCTAGCAAGTTCTCAGCAACAACAGATTGCAGAGCTTGAAAAACAGAGTAAAGAATTAGCCTGCCAGACAGAAGCACTGCTGGAAAGCGCCGATTTTGCCAAATCGCGGATTGAGTTTCTATCTAAAGATATAACCCATTATGAAGGCTTGCTAAATGCTCAGGGGGGCGCTTTTGCCCAGACTAAAGCGCAGGAAAAACAGAAAGTCGAAACGCTGCTAAAAGATAAAGAACATCTGGAAAAAGCACTGAGACAAGAATGCGATGGCTCGCTACCTTATGCGCTTGCGCCCACTATTTTGTCTCATTTGCTGCAACAAATTGCTGATGAAACGCAAATTAAACAGGCAAAAAGCTTTGAAAAAGAGCTGAGCCAGTTTTTAACGCAACTCAGAAATGATATTGCATTTCGTTCTGCGGGGACTGGCAAAATAGCAGCTGAAGCGATTACCGATAATCTAAAAGATTATATGGCAACGAAACCAAAAGGTGATTTGCTCTTTGATATCTCTGAGCGTGAAGCAGGTATGCTTCAACAGTCTATTGAGATAGATAGTAAAAGAGCATGGCAGCGTTTCGAGCTTTATCGCACACAGTTATCTGAGATTGAACAACAGTTAGAACAAGCGGCTGCTAATATTGCCCGCGCTCCTGAAGATGAGCAGCTGATGGATCTCTTTGAAAAATTACGTGACCTGGATAGGCAGCGCGAAGCCCAATTGCAGAAATATCGGTCATTGCTAGAAGATGCTAAACGTAAAAAACAGCAGCAACTGGATTGTGTTCGTCAGATTCAAAAAGCGCATGACGCCGCTCGTTATCAGCACAGTTATAGCAGTGCGTTTAAGAATGCTCAGGAAACGATAAATTTACTCGATCGCTACAGCGATGTATTAACCCAGGCTCGGGTAAAAACGCTGTCGACAAACTTCGAGCTTGCTTACCGTAAGTTGGCTCGCAAAGAGGATTTACAACTTAGTGCGCATATCAACCCTCAAACGTTTGATGTTGAATTAATTGATGAGAATGGCTCAGTAATTAACCGTAAGTTACTTTCTGCTGGTGAAAAACAGATTTATGCAATTGCTATTCTTGAGGCGCTGGCGAAAACCTCTGGCCGTGATTTACCAGTGATCATTGATACACCATTGGGTCGTCTGGACTCTCAACATCGAGATAAATTGATTAATCACTACTTCCCTGAAGCCAGTCATCAGGTTGTGTTGCTTTCTACCGATACTGAAGTAGATGAACGTTATTTTGTTGATCAGTTGCGTGATGATATCTCTCATGCTTATGAGATTGTGTTTAATGCACATACTAAGTCATCAACGCTGAAGCCTGGTTATTTCTGGGAATTAACTAAGGAGGCTATCTGATGCTCCCGAATCGAATGGCGCTTAGCCGTCAGACTGAAGATCAGCTTAAAAAGCTTAAAGGGTATACTGGGATTACACCCAATATTGCTGCCCGGCTAGCATTTTTCCGCTCGGTGGAGAGTGAGTTTCGCTATTCACCTGAACGAGATAGTAAGAAGCTGGATGGTACGCTGGTGCTGGATAAAATTACGTGGCTGGGGGAGACACTACAAGCTACAGAATTGGTGCTGAAGATGCTTTATCCACAATTAGAGCAAAAGGCGTTGATTAAGGCATGGGCTGCTCATGTTGAGGATGGGATTGCGGCATTGAGAAATCATAAAAGTTTAATTAGCTTATTAAATGCTATATAAAACATTTAAATTTATTGGTATGACCTTTTGTTTTCAACCTAAAACCACCTCCTAGGGAGGTGGTGATTGAGTTTTATAATTGTCATATTGCTAATTTTAAAATTAATTCACCGGCATCAGGCGAATGTATCAGCGTAGCTAAATGTGAACCACACTTGCAAGAATTGAAGTTGCTGTCCACTTTAAATTTAAAGCGTCCGTTAGCAACCTCAGCATATCGGTAATTTTCATTCTCACTTTTCTCTTTTAGTTCGATCCTGAATTCATTATTGATATTTTCTAAGCAATATAAGAATTTTTCTATCTCATATTCGTTAGTTTCAATCCAAAGAGCAATTGCAAAACCCTTTAAGGTAGATAAATGCTTATCCGATAAGATTTTAGACAGCTCAATGAAAAAATCATGATGATCACAAGTCATAGCATCGAACTCGCCCTCAAGATAATCGGCATCCACGCCTAATTTTGCAGCATAAGCCTGAATGTTATTTTTTATACACTCTATAACTTCTGCTTCTGGTGGTAAATTATTTTCTGAGGGTAGGAAAACATTTTTAATACAATCTGAATTTATTCCTCTGCTTTTAACTTGATCGGCATCGTAAACAGATACTATGTTCAGGCCAGAGCTATCTTTATAATGCTCAGATACTTTTTGTATATTAGATTCACCTTGTAGATTATGTAAGTAACATGTAGAGTAAAGATGTGTGTTTTTTATTTTTAAGATATATTCAAGTACAAGTTTTGCAAAGTCATCCTCTATCAGGAAAATATTTTTCCTTTCAGGAGCTAAACCCAGTGCATTGAAATATCTATAATTATATCCACAATTTGATATGGTATATTTTTTGCCTTTTTTAGCTAAGACTAATACTGAGTTTAAGCCTTGAGGGCTGAGTATGTGTTCAGAGTGAGTAGCCATCAAAACATTTAATTTTTTAGTATCGATTGTGTAGGCTAAAAAATCCATGAAATTTTTCTGGCTTACCGGGCAAATAAAACTCTCTGGCTCTTCAATGAAGAGGATTGAATTTTTTTCCGTATAAATAAGTTTCCAGATTGCTATAAGTAACTTATGTTCTCCTTGCCCCATACTCTCTGACGTATAAACTATATTACTGTTAACCTCTTTAACCTCAAAGTATGGGAAAGTTAAATCATCAATAATTCCTTCTACCTCATTAACTTTTACATACTCATATTTCTTGCCTGTGATTTTCTGAACAAAAAAAAGATTTTCATTTAGCAAATGATAAGAATTTGATGTATTGAACCATCCATTTTTGTTTGGCGATGTGTTTATTTCGTTTATGATTTTTAATGCCATTGATGAAGCATCAAAATATTCAACATTTCTTAGTCCATCACCCAAAGACGAAGTGAAAGTTTGTTTCTCTCCATTAATTATTATATCAATGGAGATATTATCAATATCAGAAGAGCTAAAAATCCCAACATTACATATATCTTTCGACAGTATACCATAGATAAGTTTCAATAACGACGTTTTACCAATGCCATTTCTTCCACATATAGAGGTTAAAGCTGAGTTTATCGTAATATCAGCATCTTCAAAGAGTGGTACATTCTTAATGGATAAACTACATATTTTAATATTAAACTTTTTCCTGTTTGCCACATGATTCCAATAATCAGCTAATTTTGCCATTTTAATTGTTTCTATTGACATGTAGTTACCCCCGCTAAAACAGAATCTGCATAATTGTTGACGACGCTTATCAGATTCTTTTCATTTTCATGATAAAGTGCTCTATGCGCAGTTTTTAGATTATTTTTTTTCATCGTATTGAACACATCTGCTTTACTGGGGTCACTCTTCAAGAAAAATAGAGATATTATAAAGTCTCTGATGAGTAAGGAAGTACCAGTCATTACTCTTGATACAGCCCTAAAATTAAATTCTTCCAATAACTCCTTTACTTCATCTTTATTTTCACAATAAAACAATCCATCCAACACTCCCTCTTCTCTGAAAACGAATCTACCACTTTCAAAGCGGTAAAAGAAATCACTAAGGCTATCGTCTAAATTATAATTCGATTTTAAAATGGTTGAAAAAAAATAAAGCCATGAAGTTAAAGTGGCTTTTGTTATATGAACCTTACTTTCTTCACTATCAATCTTTTTCTTTGCCTTACTTAATATTAAAATGGATTTTTTTACTAGTTCTATGATTGAATTATCAAAAGGCTCATCTTCACGAGCCCTGTCGTTTAATTGCTTTTCTGTATAAGAAGCAATCAATGAATCCTTCTCAAGCATGTAGCAAAGTTTAATGAAAAGATCATGGTATGCCATCCTTTGATTACTAAAGCCTAGAAAGTGCTTGTCAAGCCCACAATCCGACATATAATCTACGAGAGATTTTATCTGGTTTCTTAAATCGCCAACATAAGCATTTCTCTTTTCTGCTGAAGTTAATTTAAGAGATTCATTCAATCTGTTGAATAGTTCACCGGGCTCTCCCTGATTGTATTCAACAATCTCAAATACTCGAATGGCATACCGTTCAAATCTGTTTTTTATTCTTTGAGGTAATTTATCAAAAGTTAATCCATCTAATTCTTTGATATCATCATCAATAGGTTCAATTAATCCATTTATTTTGAATTTATTATACATGAAATCTCTTATGGCACTTAATCGTTGCTGTCCATCGAGAACTTCTTGAATATAGGAATCTTCATTTAAAATAACATGGACAGGTGGAACCTGCCACCCTCTTAGAATAGTATCGATTAAAAGTTTTTTCTTCGGAAGTTGCCAGACTTCCGCCCTCTGGAAATCGGGTTGGAGATCTAGACTTCCTTCATGAATCCTAGAAAATATAGTCCTCAAATCTGGATCTGTAGTATTTATTTTCATTTCATTAACTCCCAGAATGCTTTATCACGCATTTTCCTAACTTTTTTATTTCCATCTATATACAGGCTAAAATGCTTCTCAAGTTGTCGTATCTGGCCCATTAAAGACTCCTGCTCACTTTTATCGTCAATGTTAAATACCGCCTTAATGTCCGAATTCCTAATCTCAGAAACTCGATGAATTACCCAAGTGAGAATATAAGAAGCATAATTATTCTCGCCTGTTTTAAAGTGAGTAATTTCTTGTGTTGATAGAATCGCCCCTACACCATATTCACGGCCTTCTTTAAGGATTTTACGCAAGCTGGCAAAATCCTGGCGCATAAAGTTATCGGCTTCATCAACCAGAATCATTTTGGTTAACTGGCGATAATCACCTCGCACCGTCGGTTTCCCACGCTTTTGCATCTGCGCATAAAAAAGATCCAGTGTCAGTGCAACTACCAGGTTTTGAATCTCTGATGGATAACCAGCGAGTTCGATAACTGTGACTCCATCAACCAGATCGTACAAACTGGTCATCTTCTCTGGATCCGTTTCAAAAATCTGGAAACCAGCCAGATTATAAAGTGCAGCATATAATGAATCTTCGTCGACCTTCTCTTGTGCCAGGTACTGCTGCCACACATCTTCAATAGTCGGTGCTACACGATTCCATGTTGATCGATCATGAGGCACTATTCCTGCTAAGTCATAGCACTCCATTATTAACGTAACCAGCTTCATGCGTTGTTTTACGCCAAGGTTATACGCTTTGCCCATCGTTTCAGCGAATGCCATGGCCGTATGCCTCGGTAACATGGGCATATCACCAAATAACGATAACGGATTGTAAGGTAACAACGATAGCTGATACCTCTTAGCTCCCGTAGCTTCAAGAAACGCATCATCCACATAGTCGGATTTATAGTCGAAGATCAACAAGCCAATCGGTTTACCGTCAACGTTGTAGGACTGATTGCGCATCAGTTGCGTAACCAGCGATTTAGTAAACTGGGTTTTCCCGGTGCCCATTGTTCCAATAATGCCGGTATTAGTATTCATGAACTTAGCGGTGTTGGTTGGTTCCCAGTACAATGGATTCTGACGCACAGCATCATGACCAAACAAGATCTGTAATGGTGTATTGCGGACATTACTGGGGGTTAGTGCCGATGCTTCAGGTTGTGGAAGCTCCAGCGCAGAAATGGGCGGCGGCTCAGTTGTTGTTGCTACCTGTACTGGGTGTGAAGAATTGACATCACACTCTGGTTTGAGCAGATATTTTTCCGGCACCCGATAGCGTTCAGCTAGTGGAGGTTGATCACCTTGTGCTGCAATTAACGATGGAAGCAATGAATAGGGGATTTCGATCTGTAGAATATTCTCTGCCGTTTCTTTATAAGAGAGATCAAAACAGGTTCCGCTGTCTACATGAGCTACCACAAAGCCTTCTGCATAATCAGCAAGCTCACCTAACTGATAGTCGCCAGTGAGCCACCATTCACGTCGTTCCAGCAGAGGGGATAGCTTGTCGTTATCCAGTACACCATACAGACGCAACTTCTCTACCTGCATTAATACTTGGCGGATAAAAAGTGCCCGGTATAGTTGTGATGCTAGAGTTTTCGGCCCAAGAATATCTTGCTGTAAATAGCGTTTTAGCTCGCGGGCCTGCTGCCCCGCATGGTTGTAATCGGGGCGAGCTCCTGTTTTTACTTCAAGTGGTAACAGATACAGGTTGTTATCTTTGAAACCGACAAAGAGCACATCGTCAGAGATCGCTCCTTTCTGATAACCCTGTAAATGGCGCGATAAATCGCTTTCTTTCATTCTCAGCCCGACGTTGCCGGACACGCGGATCATCTCAGCTACTGACAGTGGAATCCAGCAAATATCTGACTGGAGCAGCATAGACTGTACGAATTTGTATGCACCGATAATGCCGTGTTTTTCTTTGCGCTCCTTTTCATTTGAACGCAACATTTTTAACAGCCACTCACCGTTAAAGGCATTAAATTCAGCAAGTAGTTGCTGGCTATCAACGGTGGATTGTCCTGTTTGAAGGAGACGCAGGAACAACTCAACCTGTTTTGTGACAGTTACGGCGTCATAACCAGCACAACTGGTGTACTGGTCAGAGTAATGAATTAGTACGACATCTTTTTGACTAGTAAAGAAATCGAGTGTGACCTTAGGGTCGATAATTGTGGTCCAGAGAGAGCTATCATAAGAGCGATTCAGCAGTTGCTTAAAGTTACCGCTCACAGCCAGACTAATTCCCTGACCGTGATACTGGCTGTTGCTCTGCCGTGCCGGTTGCCACAGACAGCCTAACAAGCGGGCGAGACGCAGGGCGCAAGACGATTCAGTATCGACATTACGCAGACCAAACGCGGTAAAGTAAGCATCGCCTTGTGTTTCAGCCCCTTCGCCTGCAATCAAGCCATGACATAAAACCCCGCTGGCAGCATCCTCAATGCGAATTTGGCGGCAATCAACCGGTGCGGTGTTGGTGAAAAATGCGAGATGGGCGTAAGCCAGTTGATCGCTTTCCGGTGGCAGGATAAATTTGCTGAATGTTAAGCGACTGCGAAGCAGATCGATCAACATATCGGCTTCAGAACGCCACGCACCGCTGTTCAGACCAAGATCATTTTTAAGTTGTTCATAGCTGCCGCTTTCGGCAAAGCGGTCAAAGGCATTGGGTAGCAGACGTTCGTCATAGCAGTTTACGTGTATCGAAATTGCGTTATCTTTTTCCTGCTTAAAATAATCTACCAGTCCCAGGAATAGCTCTCTGGCTTCTCCCATATTAATAGCATTAATAACCAGGGCATTATTTCCTGCACTCTGGAACAGCCGAGAATAGGCATCTGTAAATTCGTTTAGCTTGTCTTTCACCAGACGCTTAACATATTCGTGGCTCATCTGGCGCTGGGGAACAATATCTATCCAGAAGCGGTTTTCTACCATCGGTTGTAACTGTGCGTATTCATGTTCGCTATGATACACAAATGGCATTAGGCCAGAGACGACCAGACGATCTAGAGTAATCTCTGGTAATGAAGCGAAGGAAGCTGATGTGGGGTATCCGGGCTCGGCGATAATAGTTTCAGCTAGCTGTAAATGATAAGCCATTACCAATGGGTGCAGAGGCGAGAGACGTTCATAATCGTCGCCGCGGCAAATCCCCAGATGTAACAGACGTTTTTCCTGGATGGTTAATGCTCTGCTTAGACTGATTTGCTGTAATGCCTGTTCAAAAGTAGCGATCATGTGACTGACTAATACACGATATTCTGCTGACCATGACACCAGACTCGGCAGGGTATTTCGACGTTGATAGTAAACGAACAATTGGTGGTACGCATTATGGAGGTCGGGATAGCTCGCCAGAAGCTCATCCAGTGCAAACTCACTACCATTACTGCCAGTGCTGAGCAGATTACGCTCGATCAGGGCGTACTCTTGCATAAGCAACTGCTGGCGAACACCAACCACATTATGTTCGATATTGTCCAGGATGACGCGACCTTTCAACTTGTTCCAGGTTGCATTCCCTTCTTCTTTAAAGAGTTTATTGAAACGACCCTGATCAAAAAGCAGAGGCAGTGTTAATCCTTCCTCTGCTCCTGGACCTTCGATGTTAAACAGTAAACGGGAGTCACCTGAAATCAAGGTAAATTTGATCAGCTCACTTTGATTCGCCAGCGTTTCAAAATTAACGAGTGCATAATGGCGGCAATCAACATCATCACTTTCTTCATCAAGTAAACAGGTCTTGTCGCCGAACTCTGCAATACGTAACTCATTATCTTCCAGTTGCAGAGTTAATTGACCTTTACCAGGTTCAATACGATAACAATGCTGGATTTCATTAAGCCAGAATTGCCCTTGTTCAACTAACAGCAGGCGAAACTTGTACTCTTCTGCTGAGTTATTGCGGTTAATGATTTCGAGGCTAAAGAAGCAGGGCCGACCATCAAAAGGCACTGATGCCAGTATCTTAGAGTTTCTCCCCCCGAGCCGGCTAGTACGCCAGAATCGTTCTTTCTGTAACGGACGATGATGAGCAATTTTTACCTGATTGTCCTGAAGGTCGTTACCCTGGAAGATAAACTCCAGCTCAACTTGTGACTGCCCCGGTAGAACCTGAACCAGGACACTGATATCTCGTTTACCTGCTTTACTGGTGCTTTTGGCTCTTTGCCAGACCTCACCGTTTTCAGCAGTAATGTTTTCCAACACCAGTTTCTGTTCACTGTTTTGTGCTTTTTCATTCAGGTAGACGGAGAAATCAAGCTCACGCCAATCGTCATTGTCAACGAAATGCTCCTGAATGAATTTTGCACTAAATTCAGTTAGTACATTCTCCAGTTGCCCGCTGTAGCGTTCAACACTGTCCTCTATCTGGCGATATAACTTTTGGTTTTCATTGAGCCGGGCGCGCAACTGCTTATCACTAAAATTCAGCAGGTTATTATCGTTGAATAACTTTAGCTCTGAGAAATCCAGATTGCCGTCGTCCAGCAGACGGTATAACGATGAAAATCCAAAAACCGTAGCGCCTTCATCCAATATTGTTGTCAACTGATCGCCCAGCAAACAGCGGGATACTTGAGAACGGGCGCTGTCCGTTGTGATTAACTTTTCGAGCTGGTGACGGAAGGTTTCTGGATGCCAGATAGCATCCGGTGCAGCGACATCTTTGGTACTATTGAGTAAGGTATCCAGCATGCTGTTGTGGATAATCAACAACGCTGTCTGGGCAAAAATGCCATTGCGGCCAGAAACCTGATCGCGTAAATGAGAAATATAGTTTTCTGTGAATGCAGGGGTAGTGGTGCCGTGCAGTACCGGAATAAGCTGGATATTATTACATTGGACGTAGGTAAGAAATTGCTCCGGTGCAATTTCTAGTTTATTTCCATTTGCTAAAGAGTCGAAAGCCTTCCAGAGCTTTAAGGCGTTATCCGGATCGGGAGATTTAAACTGGTAGCGCTCACCAGGCTGGATGATGCTGCTAACCCATTCAATGAAGGTTTCTGCCAGATAGGTTTCATACTGTTTTACGGACATATACGGCGTCTCCACTGTCACTCATTCTCTCCACATTTCCCATGCGTTCATAAAACGCAACCAGCATTTGTGTAGACTGGTTATCCAGATAAAATCCGCGTTGCTCAAAACCACGTAGCAGCTCATGCAGACGGAGTTTTTTGTTTTTACCCACGGTAAGGTTAGTTAGTAGCAGTAGTCGATCCTGGTTCAGTACCAGCACTTTCCCCGCTCGGCCACGAACCTGAATGAAGTCAGTGCAAATCTGGCTTTCCAGCTCGTTGATGTATTTGCGATTTACCGCTGCTCGCTCGGTTTTCTTACCCTGAAACTGTTCAACGGCAACAGATAACAGCTGTTTAAAGGCATCTTCCAGGTTTGTAGCACGATCGCGTTCAGGAAGGTCTCGCTCCTCCTTACTAATGAACTTCTGTATATAATTATTGAGTTCATTTAGTACTCGATTCGATGTATCTGAATAACCTAAGCAATCTTGATATACCTGCCAAAGAGGGCGCTTTTCCTCACCTTTTACTTGTAATACCTCTAATGCAGAGAGTACGGGGAATAATTTTTCACTTTGGCGGGCAAACCACTTATAGCCGAAGAGCTTTATTTTATCTCGTTCGGAGCTAGCTTTTTCAGTATCGAGGATAAAGAACAATGATTTACTCTGCGGCTCGCCGTCTTGCCAGTTGTCCAGATTGAGCGCCAGTTGTGCGCACCAACTAAAGGCATACAAACGTAGAGTATTGGTCAGCTCCTGCAAAAGATATTGTGGGTGCTCTGCCAGAAACGCCAAATCAGACTGAAAACACGTTACCAGATAGGGTAAATAAGGTTGTTCTTTTGCAAATGGCCCCTCACCCAGTCGGATTAATTTTTTATTGAGCTTATTCAGCATCTCTTTTTCAATAAAATTCAACTTATCTTGTATCGGGTTATTAAGGCTAAAATCTCTCATCAAATTGGCAAACAGTGTTCCAAGGCGTTTGTCGGCAGTCGAGCCTGCACTTATCTTTTCACCATCAAACTGAGCGTGGAACAGCAAGAACAGCGGGGAGACACGAAAAATATCCTGACTGGAAAAATACATCCGTTCCAGCACGGACAAGAACGCAGGTTCATCGATCAATATTTGCAGATGAGTTTTACAATCCTCGCGAAACTGCTCGAGACTGTATGTATCGATTTTATACTTCACGGCATAGCTCAGTACTAAACCTGTGACGATTTGCCAGTCAATATTGTTATTCTTATTACGTATTGGAAGGTAGCTATCCAGCTGGTTATTACTAACTTTTAAATTTGTTGCAATGGGATACATGATGTTATCCCTCCATGCCGCTGATAGTAATCATGTCATCGTCCGCTCTTGCACTATAGACCCGCTTTAGGCCATCATAAAACTTGATTTCGCTGCTGGATTTTGCCTTTTCTGCGATTAGTTCAACGATTTCGTCCAGTAAGACAATCGCACTTTTATCATACTTATTAGGGCGATAGCCATTATTTAGTTTGCTCAATAGCTCAAATAAATTAAGACCGATCCGAATCGGATCTAGCGGATCTTGTCCTACTTTTAAATAGATATCGAAACAAGTTGTATGGGCTGTATTTTTCTTGAGAATTGAATCCCAGTCCGGTTTCAGCGCAACAGGTGCTGTGATTTTAATCCCACCAAATTCGCCTAAAAAGAACTCTTCTTTTTGGGTACTCAGTTCAGGTGCTTTACGGTTTGCGTAACGCTGAATACCAGCGATAAGCTCGAAAGAGTAAAAGCGGTTTAGTGTTCTTTTTTGTTCCGGATCTGCGGTATAGTTTTTATGCAGATGCCAAATCTCTGAATAACGCTCAAAGAGCGCTTCTTTAAAGAATACAGAGAACCTTTTGTGATAGTTATTCCCTAAAGATTCATGTTGTAGTAGCCAGAAAAGTCTAATTAATGAAGCTGCGTCACCAGGCTTAACACATTGACGATCAAACGTAAGATGTAATTTCGCAAGTGTACTCAGAAAATCATCCAGTTCGGGATCAACTAATCCAAGCTCATAGCGCAAAATAAATTGATCAATCTCGTATGTATGCAATCTGGCAGGATCAAAATCAGAAACCTTTTTAATTAGATCATTCTCTGCACCATTAAACAGATTATCAAACAGGTACCCAGGCCCTGTCAGCAGGTGGTGTAAAAAATCCAATAAGGTTCTTGTGGTAACAAATTGATCTTTTATTAATCGGGCTTTAAATAGCTGTGTTATTAAAACATTCTGAACACCGGGCATGCACAGTAGTTTAAAGTTAGCAACGGTTTTTAAATCATGTCCTATTGATTCATCACGTTGATAAATTGTGTAAAACAGGTTTTTGTCGTCATTCCCCGTTAATTGATTCATTAATTTTTTGATAAAAGGGGAGTATTCCCGCTCTTCGTCAAACTCGAACTTTGGATAATGTTCGAAATCAAAAAATATACAATTTTCGTTGCGGTAAGGACGCTGGCCTTCCTGTTGCGCTGACAAGAATGAGTCAATAGCAGCACGGATAGCCATATGGGACTCAGAACCTTCTCTGGCAAAATTGGCTAGCATCCCGGTGTTGATACCGATGAGGAGCGGGTATGATTGCGAATGATGATTTTCAAATAAATCATTCAGTGCATCGATAGCCGATTGTTGAGGCGCAAAGCTATGTGTCGCATCCAGATGGAAACTAAACTTCTGTTGATATTGTGGATCTGACTTACAGCGGGTTAAAATTTCGGATTTCCCGTCTCCACTACTTCCGCATAGAAAAATGATCTCACCGGGAGTAGCTGTATCCAGATAACGCTGTAACTCTTCTTCAATCTCTTGTTTAACAAAGAGTTGTTCTTTTAGCTCATCGAACACATCCTTTTGCCGATGAGTTTCTGTGGTTACGGAAAACGAAGATGACTTCGCAAGTACACCTAACGCTTTACGTAATGTGATCGCGCTCATAACTTCATGTTCTCTAAAGAAAGAATATCCTTATTCTATACAAGCTAACAATTGAGCACCATATGCCTTTTTCTCCAGGTACGTTCAATACTCTGCAGAACTACCTGAAACCAATGCGCGGACAGCTACCATCATGAAATTGTTGCAACTTTGACCAACGAGCCTACTTAACAAAGTGTGACGGTAGGCTCTATTTTTGTTACACAGCTTTAGCGCTTTAACGACGCAAAAATTTTGGCAAAATCAAACGGGCTAATCACTTTCTCGCGATTTACATCTAGAAAATCCGCCCACCACTGCAACATCAATCTTCTCTCATCCAAATGTTCTGCCTTATGGATATAAGCCGCTCGAACGGAGTTACGTTCCATATGGCTCATCTGACGCTCTACCGCATCCCTCGACCACAGCCCTGACTCAATCAGCGAGCTACATGCCATAGTCCTGAAACCATGCCCACAAACCTCTACCCTAGTGTCATAACCCATAACGCGCAGCGCCTTGTTCACCGTGTTTTCACTCATCGGTTTACGCGGATCATGATCGCCAATGAAAACAAAATCGCGCTCGCCACTAAGCTTGTGAACCTGTTTGAGGATTGCCAGAGCCTGATGAGACAATGGCACCAGATGAGGTGTGCGCATTTTAGAACCACGTTGAGAGTGCTTCACTCCTTCGATAGCTTCTCGTTCTGCCGGTATCGTCCACATTGCCGTATCGAAATCGATCTCAGACCAGCGGGCAAAGCGCAATTCACTGGAACGAATGAAGATTAATAAGGTTAGCTCAACAGCCAGGCGGGTCAAAGGGCGTCCCGTGTAACCGTCAATTCGGTGGAGCAGTTCAGGTAGACGTTTCAGCTCAAGTGCAGGGCGATGGACACGGTTACTGGAAGCAACTGCGCCAGCCATCTCTTGAGCCGGGTTGTAATCAATCAGCCCACTTTGTACCGCATAGCGCATGATTGCTGTGGTTCTCTGCTGAAGGCGAGAAGCAACTTCAAAGCGGCCTGTCGCTTCCACGATTTTTATGGGTGCAAGCAGGTCACGAGTTTTTAGCTCTTCGATACTTCGTCTGCCAATTGCCGAGAACAAATTGTCCTCTAAGCTCTTCAATACCCTTCGGCTGTGTTCTTCGGACCATTTCTTATTAGTAGCGTGCCATTCTCTGGCAACTGACTCGAAGGTAATAGCCTCTTTCGCCTGTTCTTCTTTCACAGCACGTTTATGCTCGCGAGGGTCGATTCCAGCAGCAACAAGTCTCCTAGCCTCTTCTCTTTTTTGACGGGCATCAGCCAGTGAAGTTTCAGGGTAAACACCGAAAGCCATCAGGTGTTGCTTGCCACCGAAGCGAAAGCGGAACCGCCAGTATTTTGAGCCGTTGGGATGAATCAGCAAAAACATGCCATCCCCATCGACTAGGGTGTACTCCTTTTCCTGCGGTTTCGCAGAACGTATTTAGTATCTGTCAGAGCCATAAAAGTTCTCCTTCCATGTGCCGCTGTGAGTATACAACCATTATCGAACCAGCATATATACTCGGTTCTATACTCACAAGCGACTTGATGTGGGTTGACTCAGATTGACTTCTGTTGAAAGGAAAATCGCGGAAGGCCTTGTATGACGGGGATTTCAGGCATAAAAAAAGACCTCAGTTGAGGTCCATTTACATGCTTTTGGTGCCGAAGGCCGGACTCGAACCGGCACGTATTTCTACGGTTGATTTTGAATCAACTGCGTCTACCGATTTCGCCACTTCGGCACTGAAGAGGTATGCGGAAAACGTTGTGAATTATACCTGTCACGCACCACCATGCAAGCGCCAGCTTGCTCGCACCTCGCTAAGTGCTGAAATTTTCAGCATTGCATACCGCGATGTGTAACCTTTGTCACACTCCAGGCACCCCGCCCTGCCATGCTCTACACTTCCCAAACAACACCAGAGAAGGACCCAAAAATGTCGATGATAAAAAGCTATGCCGCAAAAGAAGCGGGCGGCGAACTGGAAGTTTATGAGTACGATCCCGGTGAGCTGAAGCCACAAGATGTTGAAGTGCAGGTGGATTACTGCGGGATTTGTCATTCCGATCTGTCGATGATCGATAACGAATGGGGATTTTCACAATATCCGCTGGTTGCCGGGCATGAGGTGATTGGGCGCGTGGTGGCACTCGGGAGCGCCGCGCAGGATAAAGGTTTGCAGGTCGGTCAGCGTGTCGGGATTGGCTGGACGGCGCGTAGCTGTGGTCACTGCGACGCCTGTATTAGCGGTAATCAGATCAACTGCGAGCAAGGTGCGGTGCCGACGATTATGAATCGCGGTGGCTTTGCCGAGAAGTTGCGTGCGGACTGGCAATGGGTGATTCCACTGCCAGAAAATATTGATATCGAGTCCGCCGGGCCGCTGTTGTGCGGCGGTATCACGGTCTTTAAACCACTGTTGATGCACCATATCACTGCTACCAGCCGCGTTGGGGTAATTGGTATTGGCGGGCTGGGGCATATCGCTATAAAACTTCTGCACGCAATGGGATGCGAGGTGACAGCCTTTAGTTCTAATCCGGCGAAAGAGCAGGAAGTGCTGGCGATGGGTGCCGATAAAGTGGTGAATAGCCGCGATCCGCAGGCACTGAAAGCACTGGCGGGGCAGTTTGATCTCATTATCAATACCGTCAACGTCAGCCTCGACTGGCAGCCTTATTTTGAGGCGCTGACGTATGGCGGTAATTTCCATACGGTCGGTGCGGTTCTCACGCCGCTGTCTGTTCCGGCCTTTACGTTAATTGCGGGCGATCGCAGTGTCTCTGGCTCTGCTACTGGCACGCCTTATGAGTTGCGTAAGCTGATGCGTTTTGCCGCCCGCAGCAAGGTTGCGCCGACTACCGAATTGTTCCCGATGTCGAAAATTAACGACGCCATCCAGCATGTGCGCGACGGTAAGGCACGTTACCGCGTGGTGTTGAAAGCCGATTTTTGAAAATCATTCGCAGCGCTGATCTGAGGCGCTGCCCTCTTTCGCACATATTCTGTTTTGTCGTATCGCCAGCACAGCCTGCCGACATTGTTCAGTGACA
>SKEW01001004.1_pt1 | contig 19553 bp, 18 predicted proteins | sample 4841441 | NCBI WGS metagenome assembly SKEW01 (sample SAMN11008799, study PRJNA524170) | human gut metagenome | isolation source: fecal sample from pouch patient p41 | place: Israel: Tel-Aviv | reverse complement strand
AAATCCCCGTAAAGGCAGATGCGTGCCATGCCCGGTGACGCCAGAGGGAGTGTGTGCGTCGCTGCCATTTGTCGGTATACCTCTCTCGTTTGCTCAGTTGTTCAGGAATATGGTGCAGCAGCTCGCCGTCACCACAGTAAATGGCGGCATGATTCGGCACCGATGAACCAAAACAGCACAGCAGCACATCGCCCGGCTGCGCCGCTGACAACGGCACCTGATACAGCCCTGTGGCCTCCAGATTATCCAGATAGAGATTCTGACCGTGACGCCACCAGTCATCCCCGCGATGAAAATCCGGCATCTCAATCCCCGCCAGATGATAAGCATCCCGGAACAGCGTGTAACAGTCCGTCACCCCGTGCTCAAAGCGCCGCCCGGTAAGATGCGGCACACTGCGGAATTTATGAATCTCACCCCGGCAGACCAGCCACCAAGGCAAATCGCTCTGCACCTGCAGCCGCCTGTCAGCCTCACTCAGCCAGGGCAGACCACCGGGGTGGCTGTGGACCAGCGCCACAATCTCACCCTGCATCTCTGCCCGCAGCCAGTCCTCCGGCGACATCCGGAAATACGCCTCCGGCTCACCGGAGATATTCACGCAGGGAAAATATCTTTCCCCCTCCGGCGTTCTCACCACGAAGCCGCACGATTCCGCTGGCGCACATCGCCGGGCGTGCGCCAGAATCGCTGATTCTGTCTGTGTCATGGGATTTACTGCGAAAGTTTGTTAATGGAAAGGAAGCCGCCAAAGTTGCCGACGTTATTGCGAAACTTACAGCCACTCAGGCATTTGCTGCATTTATCCTTCGTGATATCGGACGTCGGCTGGTCATATTCATCCGCGACCGCCGGACCGCTATAACCGCACTCATCGCCGCGATAGGTCCAGGTGCAGGTGTTGGCCAGCATGATACGTCCCGGAAAAACAGCGCCATCCGTTTCAGTCGGCGTGGACAGTACAAAAGAGGCACTGACCGCGCTCAGTTCGCTGCACTGCTCGATGCGCCAGCGGCTGATCACCTCCTGCTCCGGATCGGCTTCGCTGTTTCCGTTGACGAAGTTCACCGCATCCAGAAAGCGGGCGTAAACCTTACGCCGGACCACCGTTCCGCCGACCAGACTCTGCAGATCTTCCGCCATCCCGGTGATCATGCCGTGCAGGTTAGAGACCGTCAGTGTCGGACGGGCAGCACTGCCCTTGCCGTTCATCTCAAATCCACTCCCCTGAATGGGATAGGCCTGATACTGCCGACTCTGCCAGGTGACAGACTCACCTTTTTCGTTCTGCTCATTACAGAAAAAGTAGCGATCCCCGCCTACCTCGGTCAGGTCGATTTCCCAGAGCACCACGCTGGCCGACTGCTCCGCACGAATGCATTCATTCAGCGTTTCCTGTTGTATGTCCTGCATCAGATCACCACTTCGTCAAACTGACACGAAAAATCGGTATAGGTGATATGTTCTGTCGCTGACCACGTTCGACACACCACTCTGATTTTTCTGTTAATACCCGGCGGGCGCCAAAAAAAAGATTTATAGCCTTCATGCCGGGCTAAAAATTTTTCAAATGAATCACGTTCATTCGCCTCAACTTTGAAATCACAGGTGAAAACGCGCAGAGAATGATTAAGTCCATTTGGACTTCGTTGCTCATAACCATCGCCAAATCTTACAGTTTTTATCGATGGTTTATTTTCTGTTTTCATTCCATCCTCTGGTAACCAGTGAAATTCTTCCGTATTAGCCACTTAACATTCCCCCATCACGTCGCATATTTAACAGATTGCCCTGCACCCGCTGATCAACCATCCCCATAAGTGCTTTTATTGCCTGAGGGCCAATCTCTCCATTCTGGCCGTCATTTTGAATAGTGATTTGGTATACAGGGGCATAGGTAATATCTCCGCCTCCATTACCACTTTTACTATTAATAGCTCTGACACCAAGAGAACCATCGGAAGTTCGTGTTAATGGCATAATGGCTTCCGGTCCAGCCTCACCAAAAACACCAGCCCCTTTTGCAAAAGCAAAAAATTGCGGGGAATCATAAATACCGTTCGAATACGTGCTCAATGACGGAGACTCATAAACACCGCCCTTTGCATTCGGAATAAATTTACTAATAGCACTCCCGATAGTTCCTAAAATCCCCCCAGAAGAACTGTTACTAATGCTGTCGAAAATCCCAGTAATTGAAGCCTTTAATGCTATTCGACTAAGATCCGAAATCACGGAAGTAGCGAAAGAACGAAAATTTGCCTTGCCTGTCGTGACAAAATCACCCAGCGCATCGGTCATCCCATCAAACATCTGAGTCGTGGTTGATTTTATCTGCTCACTGATATCCTTAGTGTCATCCAGCCAGTTATTGAATCCCTGGGAGGCACCACTAACCCAGTCTCCTGCCTGAATATCGAGCTGCTCGTTTTTCTGTCTGACAATTTCTTTTTCCCGTTCCAGAGCATCATTCAGAGCCTGCATTTTCTCTTGAAAAACATGATCTGACATTCCACGGGATTTATCTGCATAGTCACGTTCAAGTTGCAGACGCTGATTGTTATATCCATGTTCAATCCGCAGTAATTCCTGCTGGCGTTGCTGATTTTTATCGCCAACCCCATAACCAGCAATCTGAATATCATACCCCTGCTGACGATTATCAATCGAAGCCTGCAATGAATCACGCCATGCTGTTATTTCGGCGGATTCCTTGATTAGCCTGTTATTTTTTTCAATCGCAACATTTTTCTCCATCAACGTGGTTATTTCTTCCCGGTGTAAGAGAAGCGATTTCTGATCCTGGGTTAATTTCGATGATGGTCGTGACTCTAGGTCGGCAATCCGCTGACGCCACTTAACCAGTTCCTGTTCAGAGGAACTTAATTTAACGGTCAACTCAGCTTGTGAACTTAGTAACGCATTCTGTTGATTCAGATGATCAATCATTCGTTGGGCTGCATCATCAGAATAATCTTTCGCCTTTGGTTGCTTTGGATCTTTATAACGCTCATTTATTTGAGCGATAAGATTATTATATTCTTCCTTTGAATACTGATTCTTTAGCTTTTCCAGTTTTGCAAGTTCACTAGCTCTCTGCTGCTCCCGGGTCTGATATTGTTTTGAAAAGGCATCTGCTCTCTGTCTGAGTTCAATTCCTTCCTGTTGTCGCTTGTTGTAATCGTTTATTGATGAATTTAGTACGTCCTGAGCAATTTTTTCTGCTTGAAGTACGCCCAATTGCTGCTTTAATCGTGCCAGCCTTTTATTTTGAGCTCCGCCATCTCCAATGCCACCTAACCCGAAAACTCCGGATCGGGTATTTTTTTCTATTTCATCAATTTGACGGAGAACATCTGAGATTTTTTGATCAAGGGAGGCCTCACGGCCAATATCCAGCATGGAATCCCATGCCCATTTTGCGGAGTCTGCGACAGCTTTCCATGCAGTCTCAAGATAACCAAGATTTTCTTTAATCTGGTTGGTGCGCTGGATCATTGAGGATGAGTATTCTTCTGTCGCAATGCGGGCGGCCTCCTGCTGGTTCCCTTCATCCTGTAGCGCCTTAATCTGGTTATAAGTCGCAAGTGTCAGAAAATGGTACTGATCATTAAGTTTTGATATGGCACTGACAGGATCCTTTGCAATTTCATTGAAGTCATTAACCAGTTGTTCGGTTGATATTCCTGTTACTTCGCTCGTTTTTACTATCGCTGTCGTCACTTGCTCCAGCGAACTGCTCGCTACCTTTCCCGAACGCACAAGCTGATTTAATACTGCCGCCGCAGCACCAGTTGTCGAATCAGCCGCATTCCCGGCACGTTGAGCTAAATCGCCCAATTGCCCGCTGGTTGTCCCCAACTGATTTCCGGTAAGAATAAGAGATTTATTAAATTCGTCCTGCTCCTGAGAGCCTTTATAGTAAGCCAGTCCTAAGACCCCAACGGCTGCTGCGGCCAGGGTAAAAGGATTAATTAATCCCAGCACATAAGAACCTACCCCTTTGATCGCCGGGCCAATCCCACCGAACATATCTTTTAGCTGGCCGCCCTGCTGCATTAACACCATAAATGGCGACTGACCAGTGGACAACCCAACAACAATATCCGTCATTTGTGCAGGCAACATGCGCATAGCAAAAGCCGTTTGTTTTGCCGACATTCCGGTTTTGCTTAATTGTGATTGAGTAACCTCAAGCTCACTCCGCATAGCACGAAGTTTTCCAGAAAGCTCCTCATACATTTCAGGAGAAAGCATCCCCTTAGCTTTTGCTTCATTGAGCTGTTTCTGTTGTTCTACCAGACGATTAAAAGCAGTTCCGACAGGATCAAGTTGAGCAATCAGACGTTGCAAAGCAACAACCTGTTCATCATGCGCTTTTGCTGCTTCTCGCTCTGCCTGAGCCTCTCCGGTAAGCTCTCGCCGTGTTTCCTGTATTTTTCGGCTATAATTCTCAAACTGAGAACCATTTATTTTCCCGGATGCAAACGCAGCATTAAGTTCATCATGCTGTTGTTCAAGATTTCTTAGCGCCGCAGCCAGAGGGTCGATCTTGTCCAGCATTCTTTGAAAGGCCTGAGCCTGCGCTTCCTGCTGGGCGGCAGCAAGTTTTCCGGCCTTCTCGGCTTCTCTCTGCGCTTGCGCAACCCCGCTCAATTCCTCTGTGGTTTCATTAAGTTTACGGACAAGAAATTCATATTCTTCTTTATCAATAAGCCCTTTATCGAAAAATTTCTTTAATTCAGAATAGCGTCGACCGACAGTATCAATTGCGGCACCAACTGGATCAATAGCTGCTTTTAATTTTGCGAGCGCGTTCTTCTCATCTTCTGTTGCCTTAGTCACTTTCCCTGCGCTATTTGCAGCAGTTTCCCCAGCCTGCGTCATTTTGACTAATGAGGAGGTCAGATTGTCAGCATTATTTTTCGCTCCAGTGCTATCAATAATTATTGCGAGACGCGAGGTTTGCTCTGCCATTTATTAAAACTCCTGACAACAAAAAACCCACCGCGAAGTGGGTTTCAGGCGACATAATAGTAGATATAGCGATTACGAGGCCACGCAATGCTTTTCTCCAGGAGCATCATCGATTTAATTAAAGACACCATCACATCTCTGTAACAGAGTGTACGTAATTAACAACTACACACACTGCTCCTGAAAATACTGGTCATCCAGTGCAAAGATCACTGCTTCAAATTCATCGCGCTCAATCAATACCGGATGAGTGGCTAAATATTCATTTATCTCTGTCAGAGATAAAGGCAAAGGCACCCCAGCCATTCCAGCATAACGTCGGGCACGGGATATTACCGAATAGGCGTACAACAACTCCTTAAGCACCGGGTCTATTTCTGGTTCCGGTATCGGTGGCAACCTGAGTTTTTCTCGCTTCCATCTTGCCTTTTCCCCCCTTTCTCCCCCGAACTCCGATAACCACCGCTGGGCAGCTATGGCTTTTTTATCGTATCCTGCTTCTGCTGCTCTTTACCCTGGGCGATGCTGGCTGCTTCTGCAAGGATCTGCCAGTACAACTCTGGATTCTGCTTAAGCTGCGCGATCCCTCGTTCTGCCGTATATTCCAGTGCAACCTCAACACCATTAACCAGTTCACCAACCCCTTTCCAGTCTTTCAGCAGATAACGAGCGGCATTATCAATGAGTAAATCATCAACAGAATCCACCTCGGAAACCTTTGAAATATCAAACTCCTTCGTTCCGACGTGCAAACTGGCATCCATTTTCTCAATGTGGCGACGGATTAATGCATTACGGGAGCGATACTGATCGTTATCGCTGCTTGCCACCAACAGTTTTAACCCGTCTACAGGTTTTAAGTCCTTCATTGGCGTAAACCAGCGTTCTCCACCAATGATAATTTTCTGATTAAGAATAAACATCCATAACCTCATTCAATGCGTCCCCCTGTAGGGCAGTACCACAGGAGGAATAACGGAAAATCAACTAATCGCCTCAGCACTGGCTTTTGCGATCACGGCAGCCGGGGAATTTTTTTTTCTGGTTATCGTAGGTGCTTCATCTGCTGCGGTAATGCTCAATTGAACCTGGATAATGTCGCTATTACCCCCATCAGGCCATTCACCTGACACCTGAACCTTCGGGAAACTGAAAGTGTATGCCCCCTCTCCATTCGAAAGCGTGAAGCTGAACGGAACTGTTTCTCCAGTCAGTGTTTTACTCCAGATTTCCCACGCGGCTTTAGACCATGAAAGCGTCACCGTACCGGACGGTGTAAAAGTAGTCGGAATATTTGCTCCTGCATAAGGCGAGCCAGTCCCGATACAACGCTGTGTCTGGAGTTTGTTATCGAACTGAATATCAAAACTGTCGATACAAAAACCGTTACCTCCGGCAACACCATTCAGGCTTACTGCTGAAACCTCCTTAAACGAATAACGTAGCTTTCCTGCACTATCCACAGGTTCGCCTTTGATAAAATTCGTATCATCGGCCTTTGATTCCCAGTCCAGTCCGGCAAAGGTTACGGTCGCTGTAATATCGCCGTCGTTAGGGATCTGCATTTTCCATGAGCCAACCTGCGCTCCTCTGACGACAGAGGCAATTCCGACATCGGACGCATAGGTCGCCAGAGAAAATGTTATTCGCTCATTCCCCATTGTCAGAGAATCGCCTGACCATTCCGCGCCGAAACAGGATGCAAGAAAATCATCATGTTGACCCCAGCGAAATTTGGTACCAACATCACCGCCGACATCCACAGTGCCAGGCGTCGCCCCCTGAGCCATCCGGGAGCCACCAATCTCATTATTTTCGCCTTTATTCTGGGTGGGTTTTACTCCCCAGCTTGTGCGTTTTAATAAACTCCAGTCACCACTTGCTGGCGTAGTGCCTGCAACCGTCTCCCGGATAAATGCCGAGATAACCTTTGCACCTGAACTCACAGGAGCCTCCTATGTCATTAATTGCGCTAGAGCGCGCGATATGGAATTTGAAGATTAAGCTGGAACCAGCCATTCTTTTCGCCAACGGCTATTGAGGAAACAGCCTGGTAACTGAGACGATCGTCATCCTGAAACTCAAACAGTTCCCGCAATTTATCGGCTGTCTCAGTAATGAGTTTTGAACCAGAACCTGCGGGGACAAATAACTGAATAATGATTATCCCCGTGCGATAAACAATCGGCCCCGCGCCAATTTCATTAACTCCAGCCTGCCCGGGAATATTACTTAACCGCGCCCAGATTAACTTACCGGAAGGATCGAACGTTGGCGCGTTCGGATACAATACGTCTTTTCCATCAATAATCGTCTGTGCCGTCATTCTGGAAATAACCGTATTTCTGATTTCAGTAAACGTCATTTGTAAGCCTGTAAAACACCATGAAAAGCGTTGGCATACACGCCAGTTGGCGCTTGTTGTGAATGACCGTTTTCAAGAGCCTCTGCATAAGGAAGGTTATTCTGGATATAAATAACTCCGTAATTTGCAGCTTTCGAAATAACCCCGATCCCACGCTGAACAGCAATCGTACCGTTCGGATCCACGTTATCAGATATACCAAAATCGGGATGCTGTAACGACACCAGGTTGTTATTTCTGAAACGTCCGGTATCAACCGGAGCAGCAATATCAATAGCAGTAAGAATCTGAATAGCGATGTAGCGAATCTTCAGCCCTACATCTTCCTCAATCATCCCGGCAAATATTGACGGTTCTATATCCCATGCCTTTGCCATTTACGCTCTCCTTAACTGGATAGAGTAAACTGATGCGGAAGGATCTACACTTGCTGTAATTACCTCGTATCGTTGTAACTGCCTTGATACAGGATCATAAATCTCAATAATATGGTCGACAGCTGGTTTATCCGTAACCTCGCATACCAGAGCGGTTAATTTAAGGTCACCATGCAAAATATTAATCCCATCAATTCTGCCCAGCTTATAACGTGTCAACACGCCTCGCCCGGTATAGATTGCGGTGGATTCGCCGCCAGTTTCCGTCACAGGATCCCAGTGCCGGTGCGTAACGTAAGAACCAGAAAAATCACTCACGGCGTCCGCTAAATCCTCATCAAAAGCAGCGGCAACCTCTGACTGAATCTCTTCACGAAGCCCCATTATCCCCCCCTCACAACCCTGACTTGTGAGCGACTAAGTCCGTACGGTTTCAGCAGTGCTATCGCAAGCTGTAAATCGGGTTCAAGCAATGCAGTGCTGTTTGCTGGCAACTCAGAAAATGATTTCGATACACTGACCCCGTCAGCCGACACGGCTTTACTGATAACAACGCCAGAATCATTTTTCTGCTGAAACAACTTACCGAATGAGGCAATTCTGGCTGCATATGCTCCCGCAAGTTTTACCTCTTCCGGAATACGGGATGGGTTAATTTTCAGGTTGAAGCCATTAAGCCAGGCATTAGCCATTAAAACAGCTTTATTTTTAGCGTTCTCACTCGTCCAGGCGTTCCCAAACGCATTATCAACGTCATCACAGGTCACGTAAGTGATCATGTGTTACTCCTGAGTTTTCCAGCCCATAGCCTTCCAGTTGTCAACTTCATCAGGATGAACATTAGCGATAGTTGGTGCGCCGGGAAACATCTGATAATCGGTCACCATAACCACTAACTCAATTTGCGTTTTTTGTGCGGCTTCACGCTGTGCTCTTTGCTCTTTAGTTAATCCGGCCATATGCCCCCCATTAAAAATGGGGCCGAAGCCCCGTTTGAATCTTTAACCAAGAATCAGACAACCATGTGCCGGCTTCACTGATGAAACACCCCATGCCAGTCCAACTTCATAGCGCACCTGGCGATACTGACGATACAGTGCAATCTGGAACGTAATCCCTGAAATCGGGTCCGTAACATTCATTACATCATCAGCATTATCGCCACCTTCCGGCATTGCCGGAGTACGGGATGCCAGCAGAAACGCGTTGCGATCAAACGCCATATTTGCCGTAAAGGCCCCAACAACTGTGATGGCAGTATCATCGGCCAGATCCTGACGCAGTCCGGGCGCTGCAAGAGTAATCAGATTGCTGGTCGCTGCTGCCACAACATACTGATTCGGATCACCAGCGAACGTAACAATCTGACCTGCAGAAATACTCCCCGAACCAGTATCAATGGAAATAAGAACATCGCCTTCTTTTTTCTCTCCATTCACGAGATAACCAGTTGCAGCAACCTTTGGCGCTCGTTTCACACCTGCCGAACTGTGAATATTGAATCCCTCCAGACGCCCCAACACGCCCTCACGCAGTAGCTGTTCAGTGCCGGATTCATTCACTTTAAACAATACAGACTGTTTTCCGCGCAAATTAGCAATGGCAGTGGAGCCAAGCACCATCTGCAGATCGGTTGTCGGTGCGCCGTTATCCTCCAGAACCTGACGAGCCAGAGCAGCATCAGAAAGATCATCTTTAACACCAAACGGCGTTGTCCCTGCGGTTCCCACGGCGCGGGAAGCACCGAAATACAACGCACCAAGATCAGCCTCAACCTCGTTTGCAAGGGCGCGAAAAGCCTGCTTGAACTGATCAGCCAGAATGGTGTTGTAAGTCCCTGAAGGGCCAAGAGCCAGTTGTTCTTCACCATTCCATTTAACCGGTGCCATTTTGGATTTAGTAATTTTTACATCAACAGTGCCAATATTTTGATCACCGGTATTCGGAGCTGACGGCCCCGGTACGATATCTTCGGTTTTCGCCTCAGGCGCAACTGGCGCGGTTACCGTCTGATCTTTTGCTGCGGCGTCAGCTTTTACGTTTTTTGCTACCGCAGGGATAAAACCTACCTGCTCACGGGATACAACATCCAGGGCGGTATAAATAGTCGGGATCAACCCGGTCAGGGTATTTCCAGCCATAATTAAATATTCCTTAAAAATTTGCGTAATTGTGAATAGATGGAGTAATGAGCTATCCAGCCCTGACACCAGCTCCCATCCGGAAGCTGACAAATGTGTTAATCAACGATTGTGATACCGTCTTTCAATGCGTTTTGCTTACCTGCAACATCCAGTGCATCAAAAGCAGAGCGTTTCATCGTTTTCTGACCAATATCATGCTGTGTCGGACGGGAGCCGCCGCCATTGTTGCCACTGGCTTTCAGGATGTAGTCTTTCTGAGGGTAATTTTCGACAAGGAACTCCAGCGCCTCATCAAACTGCGCCAGTTCGCCAGGCTTCGCGCGGGAATAAATTTTGTTGCCGGAAGCGTCATAAGCAACGATCTTCCCTTCTTCCACTTTGAATGCCTGCCCGAAGCGGGCTTGTAATAAATCTGCCGGGATCGCAATTTTATCGGCAATATATTTTGAACCCGCAAAACTACCGCCAATCATAGAATCGTAAAGCTGCGTCTCCAGCATCTGAGAGCGTTGCTTTTCTTCATCTAATTGCTGCTGAAAATTTTTCGTAATTTCTGCCTTAACCTGGTCAACCTGTCCCGCATCGATCAGCTTTTTCTGGTCGATTTTTAACAGCATTTCCAGTGCCTCGATCACCTTCTTCGGGTCTTCGATAGCGGCAAACTTAGCCAGTTTTTCCTCTGCAGCTTCTTTAGCCAGGCGATGATTTTTTGCCTCGCCATTAAGCTCTGTAATTTTTTTTATCGCCAGCGGTGCATCGAAGCCGATTTCTTTACCATCGTCGTGCACATAAACTGGCAGGCCAGCAGTATCAATTTCTGCGTATTGTTTTCCGTTAATCTCGACCGTTTTCAGTTTCATATTAGTACCTGGTTTAAGTCTTCCGACAGTTACGCTGCTCACCATCCGGATCGCAGCAATAAAAAAGGCCACCCGAAGGTAGCCTGTTGTAATAAATGATTTATTTAAATCCCTGCTTTTCTGAATACCTGTGCATCACGCTCACGGAGTTGCTTCAGCGTCAGCCATTCGCCTTTATCGGTGTAAAATTCATCTGGCGACATACCGCCATCCCGAATCAGCTTTGCCCGGGTTTCCCCCACAATCTGTTTTTGTCTGGTGTAAGGCTGACGCAAAAACCATTCCCTGTAGGTTGTATCTCCGGCCACCACGCCATCCATGCTGGCCCGCTCAGCCGGGGAAATATCACGAACATCAATACCCAGTTCCTTCGCTGATTTCAGAATGAACGTTTCCGTTGAGCGGCAGCAGAAATGAATTTTTCCCGGCCCATGCAAATAAGGCACACTGTGACCTACAGGTTTATTATCCAGCGTATATTTGAGGCGATCCCTGATTCGACATTGTGGCGTAGTACGATTATCAAGCGTTGATAACCATTGCTTACCCTTAATCAAATCATTATTCGCGCTGGCAAAACTCTCACGGGCAGTAGCAGCAAGATGTCCAACCGCTGTTTTTGCAATGCTGGCCGCATTAGCCCGGCTCATCTGCAATGCACCATCCTGAAATCCCTTGCTGACATGTCCCCGAATTTTTCTTGCGATCTGCTCATTGGTATCCCCCAGCAAAAAACCCTGACGCACCGTATTTGTTATGCGTCTGAGCCGATCCGCCTCAAGATCCAAGGCCCACTCACTGAGCAGTCGTCCCTGGAATGGTCGCGCCATTGCAGCGGCGTAAAGTGCATCAGAAGATATACCAACCAGAGGGTGAACATCAGCAACAAAATCAGGTAGCAGAGAATCAAACAGACTTAACTGATAACCAGCCTCATAAATTGCCAGCTCGTTCAGCTCTCCGGAGAGACTGGTAAACATGCTGTTAATAGCAGCGCGGTTAACCTCTCTGACACTCGCCAGAAGTGACTCCAGGCGCGTAACGGTAAAACTACCAGGATCGAGGCTGTCCAGTGCTACCAGCAGGCGAGCTGTAAGCTCCGCATCGCTGTCATTCAGTATTTTCACCATTCTGGCAGCCACACCAGTGCTATAGCGGGATATCCAGACTGCATGAGCAATTGATTCATCACGCAGCCGTTCATTCACGGTTTGCATCATTGATTTCCATCAACATTACACTCTGATTTTTTAATTCATCGATCACATCCTCTGGACGGGAATCCTGATCGATAAATTTCAACGCCTGCAACACCCGAACCGCATCAATCTGACGTATATCACCGCCCTGACGCAATGACTGAACAGCCAGCGCGGAGGATGAGTCAAACACCTGGGCAGATACATCCAGTTCAGTGCGCACATCCACATTGCCACCGCAACTCTCTCCGCTCCATTCCGCCATTATCTGGAGAATATTATCGAGGGCATCTTCGAGGGAGTTCGCCATTGTATAAAGCGGCGAGTGTTCCTGCATCCGCTCTTCATTAGTCTGATCAACAGATTTGGTGGATGTATTTTCAGCCCGCAGAAGTTTAGCGCCGGCATGACGCATCTGATTTTCCAGCTTCTCAAGTGATGTTTCGCCAGATTCTATCGCTGCGCCACTATGTTCAACATATTCGAGGCCATTTTTTGTTCTGTCCTCAAAAATCGTAGCCGTGGATGCACCAACCGTCAGTTCTTCATTCCTGTCCAGCCCGTAGGCCACCAGCAATGGAACGCGGGCAACATGAAGAATATTGTCCTGCTCGCTCTGGCTTTGCCAGTGCTTGATATTCAGCAAGCCAAGATTAAGCAATGGCGGTGTACCACGCATAAACCCTGTTTTCTTCGTATACAGTGTTACCAGAGGAATATCATCACGGCTGGTATTCCATGACTCATGAAGCATCCAGACAGATTCGCCATTAGTACCTTCGCTGCGTCGATAAATTTCTACTCGACGGGGCATAATATGGCGGATCTGCTCCACCTTCTTCTGCCCGAAATCATCACCATCAATAATGATGACCTCTTTTATACGCAAATCAGTGAGAACAACTTTCCCTTTTTCAACTTTCGATTTCCATCCAATAACCTGGCGTGGATTCAGCATCGTAACGTACGGGCGACCACCGGCCGCGTTTTCATCGGCTTTTGTCCGAATCTCGTTCATATCCGTTCGTGGATAGTCCACCAGCGCATGTGCCACACCATACTGAAATGCGAGACTGAAAAATTGCTGCGCCCACACATCCAGTCGGCTCCCCTCCATGTCGATATTTTCTGCATATTCCCTGATTTTTTCCGGCGTTTCCTCACTCAATACTGTCGGCTCTGCAAATATGCGCCCAATATTTTGTTTGATGCTTTCTTCATACACAGGAAGTAACGTAGCCACAGACAGGCGTTTTTTATAAGCGTCTTCATCTTCATTAGGCCATTTGGGGAGATAATTTTCCCCCTGCCTGCGCATTTCAAGCGTACCGCCCATCAATGCGTCGTTAATATCCCACGCCTCCAGCATATCGTTATAGTCGAGGTTGGGTGTTGATATATCAGCCATAATTAAATCCGAAGTGATGTGACTCTTCCGGTCGGTTTGACAATAGGGAATTGCTTAACGATGAAATAACCTCCGGCATCATTCGGGTGATCATTGCCAGATTTTTTATCAGGCTCCCCCTTATCATCCCAGACCTGTTGCTCCAGAGATTCGGCATATACCGGACAACGCTTCACATTAACTTTATAGCGACGCTCACCATTGGCATTGCAGAACATTGCATTCATTGAGTTAACGCGATCTTTTACTGGCGGGTTCGAGCTGTTCACCACAACGTTAAAACCTGCCTGCTTAAGCTGGGCTATATCCGTCGTACTTGCGTTACTTGATTTTCTGGAATCTCCGGAAGCATCTGGATAAATATAAATCTCCCTCACTTTCCGGTAATCATGCCCGTCATACAGCCAGAAGCGTTCTTTAATGAGGCGGATCATATCCGGCGTATCGTAGGCATTGATGATTTCAGTTACCGCACATGGAAGCCCCAAACGCAGCACATGGACGATTCCCGCCATCTTTCCAACGTTAAAATCCATCCCAATATAAATCGGCTCCCCTGGCTGCTCCACTTCTTCGCAATTATTCAGTTTCCGGTCAAACTGATGGTAAACAGTACCACTTGTCAGGTTAGTAAACCGTCCTAGAAGATAGGCTTTAATCAGCTCTGGAGGGTATGATTCAAGAAGTGAAGGAATGTAATCTGCTGGCAGGTTCTTTTCATTATCGAAAGTAGATGCCTGCACCAGACCATACAGTGAGGCCAGCTCTGTTTTTTCACGCACGGCTTTAACAAACTGCTCGTAGACAAATTTGAATCCTTCCGGCGTGGTTGTAACGTCAATACCGTTGCGAAGTCCATCAATCTTATAACGCATACGCGCAATTATCTTGCGCCACGCCGTTCTGGCTTTTTCCTTCGGCAAAATGTCCAGTTCATCCACCAGCGCATTACCAATTTTGAAACCGACGATCGTTTGTGGCTTCTCCATCGATCTGCAGATAGTGGTTCCCCGATACTGGCGTCCGTAATAAAAGTGAACCTCTTTATTTCCCTCATTAATTTTTACGTTCAATCCCCAGTCAGCAGCAACTTCTTCCACTGTAGGGTAAAAAATATCGCGAATTTGGGGATACGTTGGCGCAAAATATCCCTGATTTATACCTGGATGCTCCCAAATCCCCTTGCATATGCCGCCACACCCAACCCATGTTTTGCCCGAGCCAAAACCAGCAATATAGGCTTTAAATTTATGGGGCATTGAAAGAAATCGCGCCTGAGGCACATTAAGCGTCGGAGAGATCATCTTCATCACTCCTTAATCTGGCATCAACCACATTAATATTGATCGCCACAGGCTGGGGATGTTCATTATCCTCCACCGTTTCGATCTCTTTGCGCAGCTTCTGGTTCTCTATTCTGCGCCGTTCAATTTCCAGTTCCTGTAGCCGCTTATCTGCACATAATGCCCCGCCAGCAGAAAGCAAACGCAACAATTCACGCCGGGCGGCAGCCTTATCCTCCAGCAGGATCTCAACACCGTATTTTCCGAGCTTTGACCCTGCATATAATTGCCGCGCATCCCCATCAAGCAGTGTGGTATCAGCCATATAAAGCTGTCCTGTTCCCTCACCGCAGCACTTCGGGCAATCAGGATTGGGTATGGCGTTATCAACAAAGCCGAGGCCTCCATATTCCGGCTCGGGTTTACCATCTCTGGAGGCCTGTGCCGCAGCCTTATCGAATTCTGCAATATCACGCCACTGGTAGAGATGATTCTCGCCCCAGCAATAACGGCAGTTAACACGGCGAAATTGTGCCAACTGATTGGGGTCGGCCTGGACAATGGCCATCAACTGGCTCACCAGTAAATCCAGGTCTGCGGTATAGCGTTTCTGGTACTGATTGCGGAAGTAGCTGATAGCACGATAAACCCTGGCATTTCTAAGCATACGGCTGGCGTTGCTGTTAGCTGTCGCACCTTGCCCCTCATAACCAGCCAGTCGGTATGCCTCTGTCGGCTTTTTCCCCTGAGCAACCAACATGGCGAATTTTGCCTGCTGGTCAGAAATACCGAATTCATCGGGGCAGAACGAAATTTCTTCCGTGTCCCCCTCAATCAGGAGTGCATCGGATACAGCCTTTTTTTTCTGAGATTTTCCGTTCTGCCTTTGCGCAGTCTGCGCAGTTTTTTTTCGCGCACTTTTTTGCGCAGTTTTGCGCATTTCTTTCTGCGCATTTTTCGGAGTTTTTTTGATGTAACGACGGGCTGTTGCGTAGTTCAGTCCCCTTGCTTCACACCATGCCACCGGAGATATACCGGAGCGGGTGTATTCAGCAATATACTCCTGCTGCAACGCCCCCCAGTCCGGTCTGCTCATCAGTTAGTCCTGATTTTTATCCACCCTGAGTAGTTCGCGCAGAGCAAAGGCATCCCCTTTTCTGGCAAGCTTAAACAATGCCGCTCGTAACTCGGCTTCACCTTTCGCTCTGCCCTTACGGATGGCCGCATAAAAATCTGTCATTGCTTCCCGATTTTCTTTCAGTCGGTTCAGATCAACATCCAGAACGTCAGCGATTTGTTGTGCAGTCATCCGGCACGCTGCCAGAGACTCGACTTTCGAATACGGAATCATTTGTCACCCCCATTGATATGCAGGGTGTCTTCTTCCTGTATTTTTCGTGAAGGATTTTTACTGCAGCGTTGTTCCAGGTGACCTGATGGTGAATGCGTTTATGGCTGGCACCCATCAGTGAGATTTTTACGCACGACGGCGAATACATGACGGAGTAAAAACTTTTAACGTAGGTTCCGGAATCCAGATACAGCTCGGTCATTCCGCCGCTGTTTTTCTGCGTCTGTTTCTGCCCTAACTGGACAGCACCGATCGTCATAAACAATTCACCACAGCGACCGAGATTCGTGTACGTATTCACATCCTCGTTAATACGCCCCATGAATGAGAACGGTCGATCAACCGAACAGATAAAGCTGTTCATTGCCTTGCGTTTCACCCACGAAGCATGGCCGCCATTGTCACCAAGAAAATCCCCGCCCTGCGACATAGCGATGGAAAGCGCGGGTATTGATTCGTAATACGCCAGCATTTCAGAAAGGATCGCATCCAGTTTCCTTATCGGGAAATAGGCCTGGTCATAGTTGCGATCCACCCGAAACTGGAACTCGTGATAATCATCATCGAGCTGAATGAAGTATTTACACCCGACCAGTTTTGCCAGGTCGAAACAGGCATTACGGGCGTAAAAAATTGAGCGGCGATCACCAAAATTATCGGCTTCGTCAAAACGACTGGCAATATCGGCTTTGGAAAATACCAGCACCTGTTCACCAAATTCAGCCATGTACTGATGCCGTGTCTTATCTTCATCATCAACAACGATAAAAATTTTCCCGGTATAGCCAGCACGACGCAACGTCCGGTAAGTCAGAACTTTGTCCGGTCGCCCGTGAGTCAGAATAAAGGCGCAAAAATCATCACGCATATTCCTCCTCCTCCTCCCCGCCATGCATGATCTCCACCATGCGCTGCGTCATTCGGACAAATCCATTTTCAATAGCCTGCTGATAATCAATGATCACCAGCGCCGACTCCTCGAAAAGGCACTGAATTTCAGCGGGGGCATGAGCGTAATAGTCCGCAATTCTGCTGAAATTAAACACTGTGTGACGTTCTGCCGCACACAGGAGGAATTTCTCAATATCAGGATCAAGGGACGCCGAACGTATCCGGCTGATCAGCTCCTGAGTTTTCGTATCGTCGTACAGTTCACTGATATCCGGTTTACCGCCCGACGGCTCATAAACAGGCGTATCAATTTTCGTCGTATACGGCTCCTCCTCATTTCCTGTACCGGGCAAAACATCCGTCAACAGTTCATCAATTTCTGTCGGGATGAAGCCTGTCAGGGAGACATCAAAATCAGCATTGATTAGGTCCGACAGCTCCATCCGCAACAGATCTTCATCCCAGCCAGCATTCATCGGCAGGCGATTATCTGCCAGGCGGTACGCCTTTTTCTGCTCATCCGTCAGGCCAGACAGAACAATGACCGGAACAGAATCCATTTTGAGCATTTCAGCCGCCATAACACGACCGTGACCCGCAATAATTTCGCCCTTTTCGTCAATCAGCACCGGATTAGTCCAGCCGAATTGCTTAATACTTTCTACCAGTTGTGCCACCTGCTCAGGGCTGTGCGTCCTGGCGTTGTGCGCATACGGTGACAATTCTTGTAATGGGCGATAGACTATCTTTAATTTCTCGCTCATACAGCCTTGCTTTATGAATAAAACGCACCCCAGCAGCCAGTGCTACTGGGGACGGAGGGGTTGCTGGTAAAGTTAGGTATTGGATCAATGAGTGAGTCAACATAATATTAAACTCACAATTATAAATCAGCCATATATTAGGAGCGCCAAAAAAAACCTGAAAACAATATAATAACAGGATAAATTTCAAGGCGACCAAGAATCATAGCTATGCACATTAAACATTTTGCAATGTCATTAAGCACTCCGAATGACGATGCAGTAGCCCCAAAACCTAATCCCATATTATTAATACATGCAGCCACTGTTGCAAATGATGTAAGAAAATCATATCCCATACCATTTAACACCAGTATAAAAAACACCGTGAAGAGAGTATAAAGAAAAAAGAAACTCCATACAGACCTCATTACACGATCTGTAACTATCTTCCCTCCTACATTTACACTCAACAACGCTCTGGGATGAGAAAGCTGATTTATCTCGTGTTTGCTTTGTTTGAAAAGTATAAGAAATCGAAGTGACTTAATTCCACCACAAGTTGAACCTATACATCCCCCAAAGAAACTTGACAACAGCAAAAACACTATCGTGTGCGTGGGCCAACTTGCATAATCCTGCGTAGCTAAACCATTATCAGTGAGCATGGAGCTGGCAAGAAAAAACGAATGAATAAAACTTCCATGCAAGTCATACATACCTATATGCCAGACCTGGAAAGAGGTAACAATGATCACCCCTAAGGCTATTAACAGAAAGAAACGAAGTTCAATATCTCTGATTAAAGGTTTTATCGTTTTCCTGCTAATAACAATATACCAAAGAGTGAAGTTGAAAGCCGATAGCAGGGAAAAAGAACCAGCCACCAGCTCAACCAAATAGTTATTAAAATATCCGATACTCTCGCTATGAGTTGAGAAACCACCAAGCGAAACTGTGGAAATCCCGTGACAAATAGCATCAAACAAAGGCATTCCTGCAAGTCTATAACAGACAATACAAGCAATACCTAATAAAGAATAAGTTATCCACAGTGTCCGTGACGTATCGGCCAGGCGGGGAGTGAGTTTGTCATCCTTAAATGGCCCCGGCATTTCTGACTGATAAAGCTTTGCACCACCAATACCCAATAATGGCAATACAGCAACCGCCAGAACAATAACTCCTAAACCACCTATAAAATTTAACTGTGACCGATAGTACAAATATGCCCGAGGTAATGAACTAACATCATCAATTACAGTTGCTCCTGTTGTTGTTATTCCAGAAACCCCTTCAAACAGAGCATCAATGAACGTTAAATTAAGTTCTGAGTCAATCCATAAAGGGAATGCACTAATAACAGAAAACAAAATCCAAAACATTACAATTATAATAAACCCATCACGGGTACGTAATTGAATGCCAGATTTCTTAGTTGTATACCACGCTCCGCCACCAATGCAAAAAAATATAACGAAAGTTATAAAGAAAACGAACAGGCTTTTTTCTTTATAAAACAATGCTACAACCATTGGTGGCAACATTGAAAGACTATAGAGCCAAACCAGGAACCCACACATATGAGTAACAACTCTTACATGAGATGTATTCATATCTAAATATTCTTTCAATTATAACCACCTTGCTGCAATATTATGATTATACTGTATAAAATTTAACTCCTCTTAGATCTTACTTCACTGTTCCTTATGAAACAATCATCAAAATGAATCATATTGTAGTTAAGATTTTACTTTAAACACTGTTCGGTTATGTATTGCTGAGCACCTTCAAGTTGGGCCTGCATCATTACCAGTCGTTCCCGGAGGGTGAAATAATCCCGTTCAGCGGTGTCTGCCAGTCGGGGGGAGGCTGCATTATCCACGCCGGAGGCGGTGGTGGCTTCACGCACTGACTGACAGACTGCTTTGATGTGCAACCGACGACGACCA
>SKEW01000974.1_pt1 | contig 19993 bp, 12 predicted proteins | sample 4841441 | NCBI WGS metagenome assembly SKEW01 (sample SAMN11008799, study PRJNA524170) | human gut metagenome | isolation source: fecal sample from pouch patient p41 | place: Israel: Tel-Aviv | reverse complement strand
TCCGAAAGCGCGATCCGGAACAGAAAATCAATCTCCTGAGCAGAAGCGTGCTCTGATTTTCCGGATTTCCGGATCGCCATACTTGCGAAATGCCGGAGGTCGCCTTGTTTTGATACGATATCGGTCCAGTTTTTGTCTTTCATAGTTACTCCTTTATGATAGTTTACTTTGTAAACAATTGCGATAAGTACTATAATAGATATAGAAGGAAATGTCAAGGGGATTTATGGAAGTACCTTTGGTCTATAAAAATAAAAAAGTTTGTAACGAATTGAGAAAAAATGACTCTTAATAGTAAAAGAAGATATAAATGAGAGAAGAGAGGTGAGTTCATGGAATCTTTTGAGGAAGTATATCAGAAATATTTAAAAGAGGTATATTGTTTTCTGCTGAGATTATCCGGAGACAGGGAAATAGCAGAAGAACTTACCCAGCAGACATTTGCCATTGCATTTGAAAAATTGGAAAATTTCAGAGGTGAATGTAAATTATCGGTGTGGTTATGTCAGATTGCGAAGCATGAATATTATGCGTGGACAAAAAAGCAGAAAAGATATGCAAATAAATTAGATGAAAATCATGCAGATCAAGGGGAGGATTTATTAAATGGCATAATCAATCAGGAAAATGGACAGATCATCCGAAAGATTCTACATGACTTACAGGAACCGTACAAAGAAGTATTCATGCTGCGGGTGATGGGAGAGGTATCATACAGAGATATCGGACAGTTATTTTCAAAAAGTGAAAGCTGGGCGAGAGTGACCTATTACAGAGCCAAGAAAATGATTGTAGAAAAGATGGGAGGCGCAGGCAATGATGAAATGTGAGATTATCAGAGATCTGATACCGTTATATCTGGATAAGGTATGCAGCGAAGATAGCAGAAAACTGGTGGAAGAGCATTTAGCAGAATGTAGTGAATGCAGGAAATATATGAAAGAATTAGAGACGGAACTGGAAGCGGTGAAACAGAAAAAAGAAGAAGACCTGGATGAAAAGCGGTTGTTACAGGAAGGAGCGGAGCGTATGAAGGAAATCGGCAGGAAAAGTATCGTAGATAAGATGATTATTGTGGATACATTACTAAATTTCTTATTGATCGTAACGGCTGTAGTATTATGTAAACGGCAGATAGATATCGAAGGTGCTGATGCGGGATATTATATAGCAGCCATGGTATTCAGCTTTGGATTTATTATCGCATTCTTCATATGTGACTGCATCACACTGGTTCAGAAATGGAAGAGAAGAAAAATGCAGACGGAGTGGGAGTATAAACAGATTCCGATCTGTGAAAGTTATGCGAAGATATCTATAGGTGTAAAAGTAATCATTGTATTTATGCTGGTATGTGCGGCTTGTATATTGGGATTTTCACAGTTTGGAGGAGTGTTTTCTATTTAATGCATTATAGCGGCTGTCACCGATCGGAATAAACTTACAAGGTCCTATCCTGTGCTGACTCCAACATGGGGAAATTCTAAAGCAAAAAAGTTGACCTAAAAACGAGCTCACAAAAAATCCAAACTCGACATTCGTCTCAGACAGTGGATTTTTTGTGAGTAAACGGTCAACTTTTTTACTTAAGAATTACCAACCATGAGTCCGTATGCACAGGATAGGACCTTGTAAGTTTATTCCTGTGGTTTCGCATGCCATAATAATTAAATGGAGAACTAACCTTTTATTACGGTTCGGGGATTTGGCTTAATTAATTAAATAGAAACTTGACAACTATAGTTGTCATCTGTTAGAATCTAAGTGACAAGAAAAGTTGTCAAAATATGATTGATAAAGGAGATGAGCATTTGCCTTTACTAAACCGATTGAAGGAATACAGATCAAGACTTGGCGTCAATCAGACCGAGATGGGAAAGCTCGCAGGCGTATCCAGACAGACGATCAGCCAGATAGAGAGAGGAGACTATTCGCCGTCAGTAACACTCGCATTAAAGATTGCGAAGATTTGTGAAGTCAGTGTAGAAGATATTTTTATATATGAGGAGGAGATAAATGATGAAGGAAAAGAAAAGTAGTTATTTTACCGCAACGTGGAAGATGCTCGCGGCAGTGATAATCGGGGGAATCGCCGGAGGCGTGTCGGTAGTCATCTATGAACTGATGAAAAAAGGAATAGATGCAGGAATCAGAACGATTAACGGAACGATTCAGCAATATATATTTCCAGCTCTGATTATAATCGCGGTTGTTACGGTAGTTGTTGGTGAATACAGTTTATACCGGTTAAAGAATGTATACAAAGAAATGAAGGATGCAGATGAGGACAGATTCTATGAACTGGATTACGAAGAAGAAAAATGGGGAGCATGGACCAGTGGGGTTAATTTGGTGTCACAGGTGGCCTGCATCATAATTTTATCCTTTGGATATTCTTTGAAGTATATAGAATCAGGAAAATCCAGATATTTTTTATTGATTTCCCCTCTAGGTTTACTTGTTATTTTAAATCCTGTAGATAAATATCCATCTAATACTTTATCTAAAGCTAGTGACGATAAAGCAGGATACTCCTCTACTATTTTATTTAACAAAATCTCCCGTTGAGTAACATTATCGTATTGTTTCTCGTTAAATTTTTGATGTACTATACTCGAATGATTTTGGTAATAATAAATCCCTGGCATGGCTAAGTAATTAACGGCTTTGGCTCGTTTCATAACCTCATAGGTAGGCACTATATCTTCATATAATTTACCTTCAGGAAAACGTACTTCATCAAAAAGGTGATTGCGGTATATCTTATTCCAAGCGTAAAAATCTATTCCTTTATCAACAAAGAGAGAGCGGATGATTGCCTCTTTGTCAGTAATTATTTGCTCTTTAGGAATCAAAGAAATTTCTTTGGTTTCGTTACCCTTTATCAGACCAAACACTACTACATCTATTTCAGGAGAATCAAAAGCTTGGACTGCTTTATCTAAAATGCTTGGTAAAAAATAATCATCACTATCTAAAAAGGCAATAAGGGTACCTTCGGCATACTTCAAACCATAGTTCCTTGCAGAAGCAAGTCCACCGTTTTTTTTATGGTACACTTTTATATTTTTATGTTCTTCTACTAATTTTTCAGCTAATTTGCCACTGTCATCAGAAGAACCATCATTAACCAAAATTATTTCATAAGGAACTGATAAATCTTGGTTCAAAACGCTAGTTACTGCACGAGTTAACGTGGTCATCACATTATATACTGGAATAATCACGCTTAACTTTAAATTTTCTTTTTCCACACTTTTCCCTCATTTTATTAATATATTTTGACGTTTTCATGTTCAAGGAACTTAACATGTACAAAATGATTGAGCACAATAGATCTTTAAAATATCTCTATAGATATTTCAAGCCCGACTAATCGTATTATATTTATTAGCTGATATTGAATTCTCTCATGATATAAATAGATAGTTCCTAATTAATTGCATAAACTTTATAATCTTCTTTAGTAACATAAACCAAGATATATAGCATCTGTTTTTGACTTCTGGCATATGGTATAGTTGTAGTAATTCCTTATAGCTGTCAAACAGCCTATAAAATTGATTTTTAATAAATCTTATAGCTTTCTTTTAATAATCGCGAGCCAGCTTTATGTCCTTCTCCATTGACTATGGAACACGCTGTACCAGAAAAATTAAGTTTTTATTCTTGCATCAACGTTATATGGAATGTTTATTTCTCGGGATACTAAACATCATCACTATAAGAACAGCAATACATTCTATAGTAGCTTTTTTCAACTCTATAATTCCTTATTTTTACAATCCCTAGATTTTTATTATTCTTTATCAACTTGATATGCTTATTTTTTTAATGTACTTGTTAGTAACAAAAATCAATCGATCTCTACTACCATTCTCATTAACTATTAATTTCCAATTTTTATAAGTTTGCTTTCCGATACTTTCTATCGCATTCAAGATATATATTGGAATTATAAACAGGCATAATAGCTGATACAAGTATCTTTTCCATCCATTCACCCCTGCTCTTACTTTATTGCTTACTAGGTAAATAACACCCCATATTATCTCATACGCATACATATATTTCAATTAATCTTTTATAATGATTATCCACAGTTTTATCTCTCTGTAATAAAAACATACTAAGATTAGAGGGGAAATGCATTGACGGATGAATTTCCCCTCTATTGCTCTTTTAAGCGTAGAGTTGTAAGTGAAAGGATGACCGAACATAGCCTCTTTGACTTCGAGCCCCACACAAAAAAACAGTCTCCTTCACTAGAACAATTAAGCAAACTGCTAGTTGAAGCAGCCAAACAGACGGAATAATTCGAAAGTATTCTAGGAATTAGTAAACTCTCTGCAGGACTCATTATTGGTGTATTAGGTGACATTCGCCGTTTTTTTTCTCACAAATAACTAAACGCTCTTACCAACTTCTTCACTTTTACGGATTTTTATCCGTTCGTCATGTGTCTGATGCCATGAGTTTCCTAATTTTTAATGGGCAAACAAGAAAATTATTTGATATTGTTGAAAACCGACAACTGCCTTGCTTAGAACGTTATTTTAATCGTTTTCCACTGTCTGTGCGGGAAAACGTTCAAATAGAAAAGATCCAGAGGATTTTATCCTCTGGATTTGACACGATTCTATAATTCCTCTTTCCCGATATTATTTGACAAAGAGTCTTTTTAAGTTACTTAACTAATTCACTTTTTGTACATAACGTTTATTTGAAGTGATATACCCTTGTGATGTTTTTAATCTTGGATAACCATTTTTACTATATTCAATTCCTTGCACTCTAATAGTAGTTCCTTTTTTTACTGGAGATCCAGGTGTTTTAAATTCTAAATCAGTATAATAACGATCATTGACAAGCATTACAATTTTTACTGGATTTTCTGTATAGTAGTTGTCAATATTACTGATTGCTGCTGAAACGATATCTTTTCTTGCCGTTAAATATCCTTTTCTTGTTACCAAGCGGGGATATCCATTAGATGAATATTCAATTCCTTGCACTTCTACTAGTGTATTCTTTTTCACTGCGGCACCTTTGCTTGTAAAGTCGGCATTGTTATAAAATGTTTCATCTTTCATTACTACTACTCGACCTGGATTAGCTGTGTAATACTTATCAATATTACTGATTGCTGCTAAAACGATATCTTTTCTTGCTGTCAAATATCCTTGAGGTGTTACTAAACGGGGGTACCCAGTTGATGAATATTCAATTCCTTGCACTTCTACTAGTGTATTCTTTTTCACTGCGGCACCTTTGCTTGTAAAGTCTGCTTTGTTATAAAATGTTTCATCTTTCATTACTACTACTCGACCTGGATTAGTTGTGTAATACTTACTTAAGTCAGGCCCACTACTATTACCCATATTTAAAAAATTACTATAGGTCATGGAAATATCAAACGGACGCCCTTCATAATTAGCTAAACCAGGGAAATACATTTGCGAAGACCATTGCCAAGCACCATGGTCATTATTCCACTGCATGGAACTATCTGGAGTATATGGATATTGCGCTACCCATACTCTGTCTCTTCCGAAGGCGGAGGTGTCGATATAGCCATTTGTTAACCACCATTTGCCAACATACAACGCATCATTTTTATACCCTAGTGCCTTTAATTGCTGGTTAAACGCAACAGAATTAGCATGGGCGTTTCGCCCATTGTTTGTAAGCGTTGGATCTTCCGCATCATTAAACATTATGGTATTTTTATCTAAGCCAGAGTTAGCCGCTGCCTGAGCAAAATATCTTGCTTCATCTTGTGCTGTCGCAGCAGAGACATACATACTATAGTGATATGCTGAAACTTTTAAGCCCGCAGCTTTGGCATTTCTAATTTGGCCCGCAGCATATGGATTAACATACCAAGTTCCTTCTGTTAATTTAACCGAGACACCTGTTACACCATAGCTTTTAATTTTTTGATATTCAGCTACTGAAATGTCTCCATTCCAACTAGAAACGTCAATAAAATTCTTGCCAGGCAAATTAGGATCATTCGCATAGACGTTCGCAACTGTTGCTCGCGCTACCCTAGAAGAAAGGCCGTTTTTCATAGCATATGTTCCTTTTTTATGGTTCGTTCCTTCACGTGCTGCTTCTTGATAATCCGCTTCATCTTGGTCAATGGTCTTTTTTTCTACTTCAGAGCTTTGTGATGCTTCTGTTTTACTATCTGTTGTGTTTGTTTCTGAAACAGAAGAATGTTCTTCCGTTGTACTATTTGTTGAAGAATCAAGAGACTCTTCTTTTGTGCTTGAAGTAGAACTATCTCTTTCAGAGGTATTTTCTTCTGTAACAGAAGATGTATCCTCCGTTGAATTAGTCGTTGTTTCTGACGTAGCTTGAGTGACCAAGCCAGTCTCCCCCGTTGTTTCTGTTTTTACAAGCTCTTCTCCTGATGCAATCACACTAAAACTATTTAATAATACAGTACAAATTAACATACCTGAAATGATTTTTTTCATGAAACTCTCCTTATATATTTAATAATATGTATCTTTCTTAAACACTTGCCATTCGCTCTCGAAAAATGTGTATCCTATAACCTTCAACTAATTGTTTTCACATTTTAAAACTAACACCAATTATTATCTCATACCTTTATTTCAAATTCAATTACGCTTTTTTAACATTCCTATATCAATTTTTTACTTTTAAATGGTAAAAAGATGAAAACAGATCTTTAATCGATTGTTTTCATCTTTTATTTATTTTTTAAGATATTCTGTGTACGATTTTTTAGCATCAACAATTAGCGCTTCATGATGGGGTTGGCGATCTTCCTCTGGTGGCAATTGCATATAATCCCCAAAAACCTGTGTTAAGTAGCGCTTGTAGTCCACTGGTATTGGCATTTTTGTATCTTCAAACGGAACAAAAATAGCAGATTTAAAATCTGCTATTTGTTCCACTTTTCCTTTTCCTCCCTATTCATTCTTTGCATATTTAAATGTTGTATAGAATAAAAAACGCATTAAGTAGAATGAACTTTTAATAACTGAAAACTGTTCATTTTGACGCAAAATTTTCCAAACCCAACTGATTGTATTCCATTTGTTAGAAGATGTAGAGGTGGTTAGCTTACGATAAATGGCTAATTTTTCGTTAATAAAATAGACCGTATTTATTCAAAATGTTTAACCAAGTAGCATAGTCTTCATGTTTTAAATCCGGCATTAAATGGCGTTTAAGCAGATTAGATTCGACTACGACTGTTAAGCAGCCGATAGTATTTGTTTTTAAAAGATCTTGATAGGTTTGTGGTCCCTCACTAAAATTACGCTCATGAGTAATGTTGCCATTTTCATTACATACAAAATAAGAACTACATGTAAATAAAAGTTTTTTTTCTTCCATCCACTTGATTTGAACTTCTAATTTATTAGGAAGCCATAAATCATCACTATCTAAAAAGGCAATATATTGTCCCTTTGAAGCTTCAATTCCTTTATTTCTGGTCTTTGCAATGCCCATGTTCTGTTCATTTTTCAGTAAAAAGATTCTTGAATCTTTTTCCATAAAGGCAAGTGCAATATCAATAGAATCATCTTTACTTCCATCATCAATGAGTAATAATTCCCAATTCTGATAGGTTTGTTCCAGAACGCTTTCAATAGATTTTGATAAAAATTTGCCAGCATTGTACATGGGCATAATAATTGAAACAAGTGCTGTTTCCATTTGTTCACTCCTCGTTGCATTTTATGTAAGAATGTAACAGTTTATATTATCGCATAGCTCTTTTATTATTTCAACGTTCCTTGTTTCCAAAAAAAGTTTGAGACATAAGCTTAAATAACTTATGTCTCAAACTTTTAACGGTAAATTCTAATAGCATTCTCTTTACAATAATCCATCGTCAATTCTTCACGTTCTTCAGACTCATCCAATCCTCTTGATGATACTTTATCAAAGAGAATTTTGATGGTTTGAAGCAGAATTTTCATATCCAACAGTAATGAATAATTCTTGATGTACAGTAAATCAAAGTTCAATTTACTATTGTAGTCAGAAGCATACTTCCCATAAACTTGGGCATAGCCGGTAATCCCCGCACGTACATTGTGACGTAAATAGTAATTCGGGTTTTCCTGATTAAATTGATCAACAAAGAATGGTCGTTCAGGACGTGGTCCGACAATGGACATATCCCCGCGAATAACATTGATTAGTTGTGGCAACTCATCAATACGTAAAGCGCGCAAGTATTTACCAACTGTAGTGACGCGACTGTCGTTACTTGTAGATAAGACTGGACCTGATTTTGCTTCCGCTGTTGCCGACATCGTTCTAAATTTTAAAATCGAGAACTCACGTTGATCTAATGTAATCCGAGTTTGTTTGTAAATCACTGGTCCCGGTGAAGTTGCTTTGACTAAAATCGCTGCAATAAGCATTAAGGGTGAGGTAATCACAAATAGGCAAACAGAGACTAAAATATCGAATAAACGTTTAATAAAATTCTCTTCTGGTTGGATTTCAAAATTTGAGACTTCGATAATACTTTCATCTTCAAAGTTCATCATGTTTGGTTTTAACATAATTAGATTTTCAAAACTTGTATCTAAAAAGATTTTTTTCTTGTGTTTGACAATTAATTGATACAATTTTACTTTTTCGTTCTCATCAACATTACTTGAAATATAAACAATATCGATTTCATCGATAATTTTTTTTAAGTTTTCATAGTAATTGCTGACAACAACGCTCGTTACTTTATGCTTGTTATTTTTATCAGACATAAAGTTTTGAATTGACCGCATGACTTGATTTTCTTTACCTAGTAAAACAACTTTTCGCTCATTGCTGACCTTTAAGTAAAGATAATAAACAAGAATTCGCCAAAGACTTAGAACAATAATTCCGATTATAAAGGAATATCCTAAAACAGAACGCGGGAACGTAAACCAACGTCCGGCAAATGTCACAATCATAATCGTTAAAGTCATTAAAATTTGACCAATCACCGTGACAAAAATGATGTCACTAATTTTGCGATTATAAAAAATATACGCACCTAACAACAAATTCAAAAAGATAAAAAAGATTGAAATGTAAATTGCAGATTTTTCATAAGCCACAAAGTTAAATGAAGGAATTTCTCGGCCAAATTTCACCATAAACCCTAAGATGATTGATAAATTATAGAGCAAAACGTCTGCTAAAATAATTACAATTCGTCTTGCATTACTCCATTCACTTTTTGATGTCATTAAAAACTTCCTCTCTTCACTTCCAGTAATTACATTATTTGTAATAACATGCAACCCCTATATTACCATAATGTCAGCGGACAAGAAAGTTCTATAGGATGAAAATTATCTGCGATGTCTTTGGACACGACTTAATTCTTCAGGTTGGTCCCAGCCCTCTTCGTCAACAGGTGCTATCGGGCGCTCTTCATTGCTAACAGGACTTGTTTGTTTCACTCGTTTTCTTCTTTTAGGTGTCGTTGGACTTTCATGTCTTCCTCGTTTTTTCTCTGGCCGGAAGTAGAAGGCTAGCCCAAGGAAACTATAAACAATCGGCATCCAATGAGGCGCTAATAAAATATCTTCCATAAATGAATGAATCCAGATTAAAAGGAAGCCTAAAAGTAAACTAACTTGCAAACGATCCAATGTTTTTTTGCGAAAACCAATCAATAAAATCATACTGACTAAAAAACCAAATAAAATCAGATAGCCAATGACACCAAAATTACTTAACGTAAATAGAAAAGCATTATGTGTCCCCAGCGGTTTCCATGAGGCCACAAAAGGCTCCATACCGACTTTAATATGTTGAGGATCAGATAACCATTTAGCAAAAAACTCATGCCAAATTCGTTCTCTTCCTGTAAATAAATCAACAGTATCCGATTCCGCACATAAGTAAAATAACAATGGTCCCAATGCAGCTACTCCGACAAAACCAAACAGCCAAACTTTCGAACGTTGCAAGAAACGTTTTGGTAAAAGATTATCCACCAGAATAAAACCAACTAAAATGGCAAAAGAGGTTTTGGATTGACTGACCCATGTACCTAAAACACCACCAATGTATACAGGTAAAAGCAGCAGGTTAAAAACCTTATTTCTATATGCTTTGATCAAACTACTGGCCATCATTGTTGAAAACATCAACGTTGCACCAATCGTATTGGTATTAATCCAAATACTTTCTAGTTTATTTGATTCTTTAAAAATTTCGTCTGCTGGAATCAACTGTGGCAACTCCACGGACATCCGATACAAAGTCGCACTCAAAGCAACTAAAGAGACAATTAATAAAAGCGTTTGATCCACACGGTCAAAGACACAAACTTTAAAACAAAGGACCAACAAAATAATTAAAGGAATCATTGTATCTGTTTGCATTGTGCTATGACGGACTGATTCCGTAAAGTGAAACAAGAGCCAGGTGGCTAGCGCCAACGCTACGGTCAGCCAGTCAATAAATTTTAATTTCGTACAATTTAATAGCAGTACAAGTATTACTGCTATTAATAATAAAATTGAACTATTGGCATACATATATTTTGTGACTGGCGCATCAATTCCTACGACCCACATCGTATACGAGCCGATCATTGTAACTAATAAAATAAGTCGACCGATTCTATTCAATACTTTTCCCATATTCAAACCTCATTCCATGAATGAATCACTAGTCGTTTATTCGATAAATATATGCCCCGTTCTGATCAGGTCCATATAATTTTTCAAAATGAATCGTTGGTGTGTCTAACGGTTCTAATGGTTTATAAACGACCGCATATTTAATCCCATATTCTTTTAATTTTTCTGGAGATAAACGAGCAATAATCGCATCTTTTTGCATCAACTCTAAAACAGGGGTCTGATTTCCTACTTCAACATTGATGTGCGCATAGCGATTATAAATAAATGTGTCTTTTCCTTTTGGATCTAATGGTTTCCAAGCCTCTAAGTCAGGTGTAAAAGCAACACCGTTAAATGTATGCACACCTAACATTGGCAAATAGCCATACATCAAGCGTTCGCCCACCCACAATTGGTTGGGGTCTTTTTTGTTAATTTCTTCCACTTCTACCGCTAATTTTTTACCATAGACAGCAGAAACGCCACGAGAAATTGGATTTACAAAGGCTCCAGAAACCATAATGATTCCTAATAAGACAAGGACAAATAACGTGCGCCAACGTTTAAATAAAGCAACAATTAAAACGGTAGCGACAACTAAGACACCAATGATGTCCATTCGTGTAACGTATAACCGTAAATTGCCCGTATATAAAACAAAGAAATACAGAACAACATTTAATCCTAGCGCCCCTAACCAGGCCATCATTGGAATTTTTGCTTGGCGATTCCATAAATAATCGATGAACCATAAACTCAACAACACAGCTGCAAACCCGAAGGATAACATCGCCCGTTGTTCTGGCACATAAGACCACAATGTCAACTTAGCAAAAATGGTTGGAAATTGCACGCTCATCCAAACTAAGTTAAATAAACAATACACGAATAAGACAAAACCGTAAATGTTTTCTTTGATTTTTTTATAAAAAATAAATGGTGAGAGCGGCAAAATAACAAAAAATAATTGATAAAAACTACTGATTTCCGAATTATTGGAATATGGAACATCTTGAAACGGCATTTTCCAATTTGTTAAAAATAACAAAATATCGCGTTTAGGCATATCGCCACCTAAACTTACCCGTTTTCCTGGATAAGCGGTATCCATTACTGCTTTTAAGGAATCCAATGAGCCATATAGCGATCCGCCAACAATAATCGCCGTCATCAAGAGTGCCCCACCTATCAGGACCCCATCCCACTTATCCAACTTAATTTTTTTACGAAATTCTAAAAAGAATAAAATTAAAAATAATAAAATCAAATAACCAAGTGGTACTTGTAACGCAGGATAAATAACTAAAACAAATCCTGAGGCCATAATAACAGCCGTTATCGCACAAATGACACGACGTCGAACACTACTATGATAATAGAAATAATTATAAATTCCCACTAAAAAACCTAAGCCAAAAAATACTAAATCTCCAACTGGCGAGACAAACCACCATTGAAGGGCCGAAGAAAACGGAATCCAAACACTTGCTAACAAAGCTAAATATTTATTCCGCCGTGTGACGATCAAGCCAATTTCAAAAGAAAATAAAATTAAGCCAATTAATTTAAGATTCCAATACCACGATAAGCCATATTCTTTGCCTAATAGTACATAGCCCCACGTAAAAGGTTTCGCTAACGTGGCCAAATTCCACGCTGGGGAATTATAGCCTACCACCATGTCTTGCCCATTTAACGTAATCACATCATTATGTGTTTTCAAACCTGTTTGTGTTTGTGAGAGGCTAAATGGGGTTTGAACGAGCCATTCATCCGAGCGAACACCTCTTGGTTCACCAGCAATTAATGAACTTTTTTGACCATCCGCATATTCAGAAACATACGCATCCCACATGTTTAATGAACTACCATGGACTTTAAAGGCGACCAGTAAAATAAAAATGACTGCCGCTAGCAGATAGCGCCAGCGTAACAAATGATCAACCAAGCGAGCACTCTGCTCAGCTTGGTTGCGTAATGGTTGTTTTTCTTTTCTTGTAGTTAGTTGTTGTTCCATCTTTTCGCTCCATTTCGTCATCCGCAATTGCATCTAGTCAATTCGTAATGAAAAGTTGGGAATATCCCTTGTCAGATTAGGATTATAAAATGGATCATTTTCAATTAAAGGTCCCCATTTTTCTTCCATCATCACTTTTTCTTGTTCAAAACGTTTTTTCTTTTTGCCTTTATCATCATATCCACGAGTTTGAGATTCAAAATGATAAAGCTCTGCTTCATGAAGCCAGACATTGTCACGTCCTAAAGCTTGGACTTTCAAGCATAAATCAACATCATTGAAAGCTACGGTAAACGCTTCTTCAAAACCACCAACTGCATCAAAATCTGCTTTTTTCATAAGTAAGCATGCGGCAGTTACTGCTGAATAATTAACATTAATAGCTAACCGACCAAAATAGCCTAAGTCACCATGGGGATAACCATAATGACCATGTCCAGCAACACCACCTAATCCTAAAATAACGCCTGCGTGTTGGACCGTATTATTTGGATACAATAATTTCGCACCTACACAGCCAATCCGTTCTTGCTGAGCAAATGAAACCATCAAGGTTAACCAATTCTCTGTAATCACTTCGGTATCATTATTTAAAAATAATAAATACTCTCCGTGCGCTTTTTTCGCTGCACGATTGTTAATAGTTGAGAAATTGAATGGAATATCGATTGATTCAACGAAAAAGCGGCCAGGTAATTGTTGTTCAAATTCTGCATATAATTCGTGCATTTTTGGATCTGTACTTCCATTATCAGCCATAATAATCTCGTAATTTTGGTAGGTTGTTTTTTCAATAATCGATGAAACACAACGTTGTACGTCTTTATAGCCATTTTTAGTTGGAATAATAATTGAGACTAACTTTTCAGATTCAATGTCATAATAAACATCGTATAAGCCATTCGCCGCCCCATGCGTTGCATGACCATTAATACCTCGACGAACGAGCGCATCTTGCACGGCTCTTAGCCCCGCTTCAAAAGCATAACCTTTGGAGCCCTGATCCACTGCTGTTGAGGTTGGCAGCATCCGCCAATAGTAAAGAACTTTTGGAATATGTGTGATGCGTTCTTTTGTCGTTTTTTCAGTAAATCTTAAGACTAAATCGTAGTCTTGAGAACCTTCGTAACCTTTTCGAAAGCCGCCAATTTCTTCTAGAATACTCCGACGATACACGCCTAAATGCGAAATGTAATTGGTTCCTAAAAGTAAATCAGGTGACCAATCTGGTTTAAAGGCTGGATCAGAACGATTTCCATCCATGTCAATCTTATCTTCATCACTATAAATTAAATCCAGTTCTGGGTTTTCATTCAGCACTTTAACCACTTCATAAAAAGCATTGATCGCTAATTCATCATCGTTGTCTAGTAAGGCGACAAATTCTCCGGTAGCAATCGCTAAAGCAGAGTTGGTTGCTTCGGAAATATGACCATTTTGTTCACGAAAGACGACCCGAATTCGCTCATCCAATTGCTGGTACTCTGTTAAAATCTTTTTGACATTAGGATCTGTTGAGGCATCATCGGCCATACATAATTCCCAGTTAGTATAGACTTGATTCAAAATAGAATCAATGCACAACCGAAGCCATTTTTCTTCAACATTATACACTGGCATCGCAATGGAAATTTTAGGCTGATAATGAAATGTTGCGATTTCTTGCGTCATCGCTTCTATGTCTAGTACTTCATTTCTAGCTAACCAGTTAGGATACGAAGCTTGATTTCTCAGTTTCTCAATTTTCGCTCGTTGAATGGTATGAGAAATACCATTTTTAGCCATATACTTAAATCCTTTTTTGGCTTTTATCCAAAGACGAGTTACTTTATCTTCTGTCCCTGGAATCACTGGATATTTTTTATTCAAGGGAAAATCCACCGTTACAACATGTGCTGATGATTGAAAATGAAAAGGGAGTACTTTTTTTTGTTTAATTCCTTCAAGTGTAACAACAAAGCCAGCTTCAATCGCAGGCTCTGTTTGATAAATTTGATTAACATCTTCACGTAAAACGCGCTGAATGTTATAAGCGGACACTTGGTTTTCATTATTAATTGTGAAAGTTGGGCTTTCTTTAGTGATTGTATCCAACGCCCAACCTGTAATGGTTAAATTATTTGTTGTTTTGTCGCGATAGATACTATCAAAGATCACCTTAATGTCTTCATTCATGTGCATTCTCCTTATAGATGTTTCGGATTTCGGTAGGGATCAACTAAAGCTTCCGCGGTCCATTTTTCCGCAAGTTCTTTATAAGATCCTTTTTTATCATGGTTTTGCATTTTTTCGTCTGCTTTCAAAATTGCATAGGACACATATACATTTCGTTTACCAGCGCTAGCAAATTGTAACGATAAATCGACACCCATCCATTCTTTTCCTAAGCTTTCGTTAATTCCTTCTAAATTTAGGTAAAGTTGTTTGTTGAATAGTAAGCAGTCTTCAGTTGCTGCTTGAATATTTCTTGGTAAAGCAATTCTGTAATAGTAACCTAAGCTTTTACCAGGGGTGCCTTTTTCGGGATAAAGTAATCGACCTTTGTCTGTATCAACTGATACTCCCACCGTTTCCACGCGATAGCGTGCGTCAACTACGCGGCCAGTCACTAAACCAGAGGTCTCTTGTTGACCAATGTTCATTAACTCTTTTAACCAATCATTTTTCGTTGGTACCAATCCAGCATTTAATAAAGCCACATATTCTCCCTTAGCAGCTTGAATCATGCCATGACGAGTTTCTGTTGAAACATAACGAAGACGGTCATTTTGGATATTTATTTGATTCTCGAAGCGTGCAGGCAATAGAATTTCATAATTTGTATAGGCAGTTTTTTCTAATAATTGACGTAAGTAACTACTCATATTCTCTGTATCATTCGTAATAATCAATGATACCATCGGCACATGATCATAAAGATAGTTAATTTTATAGGAACCATAAAATTCGGCAATCTCTACTTGTGCTTTTAAGCCACGGCGTTCCGTTGCCGCTTGGACCGCTTTTTGACCAGCTACATAGGCGTAACCTTTGCTTTCAGGGTTTAGAGCAGTCGATGATTCAATGGCACGCCAATGATACATCATACCAGGAATATGCTTGATTTTCGTTGCTTGTTCCGTTGCTCGTAATACGAAATCATAGTCTTGAGCGCCGTTATATGCTGAGTTCAGTCCGCCTACTTTTTCTAATAAATCACGTTTCACAACAACAAAGTGTGTAATGTAATTATGGTTTAAAATCAGTTCTGGATTCCAGTCCGATTTGTAAAACGCGTTGAAGCGACGACCATTTTCTGTAATTTTATCTTCATCAGTATAAAGAAAATCAATCGTTGGGTCTGTGTTTAAAGCTTTGACCACTTCATATAATGCTTGTGGCGCTAATTCATCATCGTTATCCATGAAACCAACAAAATCGCCAGTAGCAATCGACAAAGCTGAGTTAGTTGCTTCTGAAATATGTCCGTTTTCTTCGCGATAAATAACTTTGATTCGTTGATCTAGTTCTTTATATTTTTCTAGCATGGGCTTAATATGTTCGCTTGGCGATGCATCATCTGCTAAACATAACTCCCAATTTTCATAGTACTGATTTTGTAAAGAAGAAACGCACGCTGCAAGCCATTTTTCTTCGACATTATAAACAGGCACAGCGACAGAAATTTTAGGCTGAAATTGGAACGTTTTAATTTCCGCTAAAACTGCCTCCACGTCAACAGGGGCTTCTGCTTTTTCTTGTCGTTTAAAGTACCACTTCACTGAGCCCATCAAACCACGTGTCTGAATCGAACGCCATGCTCGATCAAATTTTGTGCCTGGTTGAACCATGTTTGGACGCTCCACCACGTATTGAACCTTCTGGCCTGATTTTGTGTCAATGTTTAGCGTGTAGGCTGGTAAATCTTCTGGATCTTTAATCGTAATGACAAAACCATAATCTTGATCGCCTTCTAATTCAAACATATCAATAACATCACGACGGTATTCTGTTTCCACCGTATAAGTGACTGATTCACTAGCTTCTGCAATGCTGAATCTTAGCGGATAATTTGTTTGTTTGTCATACGCCCACCCTCTGATAACAGAAACGTTATTTTCTACATCGCGAGCAATATCATCGATGGTTAAATTAATCATTTTATCAAATTTAGTTAACGTGATTCGTTTATATTTTCCAGTAGGCATAGGGGCAGTCTCCGTCTGTTTATTCATTTCTTCTAAAAATTGATTTCTTTCATCTAACAGTGCATGAATAAAGGTATTTTCACGTTCTGAATAGTTGCCTTCAAAGAAATAATCAATGTCTACTGTCAGGTCTTTGCCTGCCATTTGTGCATCGGTTACTTCGATTACAGGTACTTGCGTATCTAAGAAATAATAGATATTCTCTTGTACCAGAAAAGCATTCGTGGCTGCGACTGGGACTGTCTCGCCGTCTATCGTCATGGATAATTTAATAATTGCCCCCGTTAAACTTGGGAATAATTTTATCAGTTGGACGTCTTCTGGTATCTTCAGTTGGAACTGTTTTGTTTCAGGTTTTTGTAAATCAACTGGTTGATCCAACTCAGTCTCTTTTTCTTCGCCGCAATTAATTAAAATATGAACGTTTTTTTCATTGTATGAATTTACTGGTGTCACTCGCTCTGGCTGTTCTACTGGTTCAGCAGTCAAGGCAAAAAAGTACTGATACACTTCGCCAAAGGGACGCGCTTTAAAAGCTGCTTGTACTTCTACAGGTAACGCTTCATACGTCGTAGGAATTTCGTTGTAGCCAACTTGATTAAATGTAAAATCTTCTTTGGCAATGTATAAACCAACTTCTACAAAAACTTTTTCAAATCCTTCTTGTAAATAGAATGATTTATGCGTAGCATCCAACAGCCCAGTTTCATTCCACGTTAAACGATTATTAAATAAATCAATTAAGACAGAATTATGCGCCAAATTAGGGAAAGTGATTAAGATTTGACCGCCTGGTTTTAAAAACGGTTTGACTTTTGCTAAGGCGCTTTGAGGATTCATTAAATGTTCCAACACATCTGCAAAAACGATATAATCAAACGTCTTACCAGCAAAGTATTCGACCCAATCATTTTCATCAATATTGCCATAAAAGGCATCTGTTGAAAATTGACTGACATGATCATAAAGTTCTTTGTCTAATTCAACAATTGAGACCTGGCACTTTTTTTCTTCCATCAAATAGCTAGTCATTCGCCCATTACCTGGACCAAATTCCAAGACATCACTATTTTCTTTGATTTGTGCTACGATTTTCCCAACACTGGTACTCTCGTCTGTTTCCATTTCAAAATCATACTTCATCTTTTGTCGTATCCTTCCATTTATGATCTAAGATGACAATTCCTTCTCCGGCATAACGACCGGTAATAAACATCGTCACGTATTTTGTTTTGTAGACTAATGGGACTGTTGCATGTTCCTCAAAGAAAGCAATATCAAAATAATATTCACCTGTTAATAATGACATTTTTTCATATTCTAAATAAAAAACATTCCGTCCTTTTTTCCAAGGAATTTGCACGCCATCTAACAACGTATTTAAGCCACAGACATAATGATTGTCCACTGTTCGAATAGCGACCCCACAAACAGGCTTCTTAATTTGGTCGTTTTTGACAGTATATTCAATTTTTACAATCACTTTTTCATCTTGCGTTACCATTTCTAATGGTTCATAATCCGCATTTAAAAGTTCCGCATGATCCACTTCAATAATATCTGGTGTTGGGGTTTCATCTTTCATGGTCGCTTCGCGGTCAACCGTTTTAATTGATTTCTTTTTCAAAAAGTTTTCGTAGTTGGTCGTCACGTCCATCGTATCTCCATATTCAACGACTTTCCCGTGTTGCAACCAAAAAGTTCTGTCACAAAAACGACGGATGGAGTTTACATCGTGAGAAACAAATAAAATTGTTTTACCAGAATTTTTAATTTCTGTAAATTTTTCCATACATTTTAATTGAAACTCTAAATCCCCGACAGCCAACGCTTCATCGACAATTAAAATATCGGGATCCACGTTAATGGCTACCGCAAAAGCCAAGCGGACAAACATACCACTAGAGTATGTCTTAACTGGTTGATACAAATGATCGCCGATGTCAGCAAAATCAATGACATCTTGGACACGCTCTTCCATCTCTTCTCGGGAAAAACCCAAGACCATTCCATTTAAGAAAATATTTTCATATCCTGAATATTCAGGGTTAAAACCTGAACCTAATTCAAGCAACGCTGAAATTTTCCCATTAATCACCATGGACCCGGAGGTTGGCGTTAATACTCCTGTAATAATTTTTAACATGGTTGATTTTCCAGAACCATTTTCGCCGACAAAGCCAATCATCTCGCCTTTTTTAATTTGCATCGTGACATCGTCTAACGCATAAAACAAATCGTGGTAAGATTTTTTGGTTGGACTAAGCGCTTCTTTAAACCGATCGGACGGCTTTTTATACATGTTGTATGTTTTGGTAATATGTTGGATATCGATTGCATATTCTGACATGTCGTTCTCTCCTTATAGTACATCTGAAAAATGTGGTTTTAAGCGTCTAAACACGGTTGAGCCAATTAATAGTAAAACAATAGTAACTCCCCAGAAATATAAGCTATATTGCCAATGTTCCCAGAACCATGCACCGCCTAAATAAGATTCGCGGTATCCTTGAACAATATAATATAATGGATTGATTTTTAAGATTGTCGCAATCATTCCAGTTGGTTGCCATAAAATTGGCAATGTCCACATAACTGTTTGCATAATGATATTGATAAATTGCATAATATCAGGTAAAAATGGTTGTGTTGAAGCAGTAATCCACGTAATTGCTGTTAAAAAGACTAATAAACAAGCTAAGTAGTAAATTAATTGCAAACTGTACAGACTTGGGTAATAACCGTTAGCTGTAGTAATTACAAAACCAATTAGAATGAAAAACAAGTGGGTGTACAAGTTCGATAAAATTTTAGACGTTGGTAAAATTTGTACATTAAACACGACTTTTTTAACTAAATAACTATATTCACGAAACACATTCGTGGCTGATAATAACGAATCTGAAAAGAAGAACCAAGGTACCATCCCTGTTACTAAATAGACAATGAATGGCATATTGTCGCCAGCTCTAGAACGAAGGCCTACAGAAAAGACAAACCAATACGTCAAAACAGTTACTAATGGCGTTAAAAACGCCCAGACAATTCCTAGTGCTGAACCAGCATACTTGGCCTTAAAATCATTAAATGAAAATTGTAATAACAATTTTTTGTTCTGAAAAATATTCTTGAAAATTGAAAATGTTTCTTTAAACATATACTTATTC
>SKEW01000966.1_pt1 | contig 20157 bp, 14 predicted proteins | sample 4841441 | NCBI WGS metagenome assembly SKEW01 (sample SAMN11008799, study PRJNA524170) | human gut metagenome | isolation source: fecal sample from pouch patient p41 | place: Israel: Tel-Aviv | reverse complement strand
GCATTATACCATGAAAAAAATCAAAATACTGTAACTTTCTTTCAAAAACTGGTCATAAACAGTTCCCTGATTCTAAATAAAAAATATATATCTTCTTGATATTATTACGCACTAAAAAAGGACGCAGGATTTCTCCCACGCCCTAACAACTATCTGGCTTTATCTTCCATTACCTTCGCTACTTCCTTATGTGCCAATTCCTGTTTCACCTCATCCACGCCTCTAGCCTCAAATGCATCTGCATTATACTGATACTCCTGTGGTTCAGCAACCATCGGTGAATATACAACCTCTTCTTCCACTCGCTCAGCTTCTGCCCTCTCCGGCTCTGTCTGTTCCTGTGCTTTCGCATTCTCCATATGCTTTTCCTTATCAAGCTGCACATTCATAGCCAGATTATCCAGCTTATCAATAGATGCATCCAAATGAAGTTCCATTGATACAAGCATCTTTTTCACTGCTTTCATCGGAGCAAGTACTGCCTTTGTAATGGGATGTTTCTGCTCTTTCTGAGAATAATCCACCTCCGGCTTGTCAGCAAAAGTGCGGAATGCATTGGCTACTGTCTGCCCTGCTTCACGAAATCCTTTTGCAAGAAGTGCTGTCTTTGCTATATCCTTATCTGTGGTCTTGATTGCACCTCTTACATTCTCCCGGATATCAAGAAGTTTTTTCTTAATTCCTAAGAACTCAGATACCCTGTATAATGCAGCTCTTCCCTTTTCCTTTGCTTCTTCGACTATGCCCTTAGCAGTAGATTTGACCTGTTCTTTCACTTCTAATACCTGCGACTTTATCTGCTCACATCTGGTATTAAGTCGCTCCTGTGCTTCTGACAATGCCTTTTTAGCATTATTGACAAGTGTATCTTCCTGCATTTCTTTGATCTGGTTCTGCATGTTGGTGAGTTCTTCCGTCATGGAATCAATCTTTTTCTCCAGTCCGTCCACATAGCTGCATATCTCAAATACATCGTTTGCCTGCTCTTTCATGGCATTTTTCTTTAGTAATTCGAGAAGTTCCCTTATAACCTCCTCATTGGTAAGTGTTTTTCCTGCTTCCATATCCATTCTGTTTCCTCCATTCTGTTACAGGGGCAGCCTTGGCCGCCCCTGTAACATGATTACTAATTATCGAAAGGGCGTTGCCTCTTTGTCCTTCTCTTTATCGGGATTGCCATGATGTTTCTCTGCACTCTCCCTCGCCTTTTCGTTGCTCTTATCCTTTGCTTTCTCATATTCAGAGATAATCTCATTATAGAGTTTTTCCCTGAAATCCTTTGTGACCGGATAGCAGACATCCTGGTAGATTGGCTTGCCCTGCTCGTCCACCTGCTTTGTCTTATAAGAAGGCATTGATACAAAGATTTTCTCTTTACCCTGCACGATATTGATATTATTTACGATGAAACTGTTTTCAAAATAAATGCGTGCAAGTCCCTTGATGTTACTGCCTTCCCTCTCATAAGGTGTTACAGTTACGGAAAACTCAGGCATTTCACGTGTACTGTCCTGCTTCTGTGTCTCCTCTTTCTCTGGTTCCTTGATTCTTGCATAGGCATCAAGGATATTGGTATAGAGTTCCTCACGAAACTCTGCTGTGATAGGATTGCACACATCCTTATAGATCACACCGTTGCTTTCATCACGCTCATTGGAGCGGTATCTAGGCATTGAAACAAAAAGCTCTCCCTTGTCCTTATTCTCAAGGATTGCAATATTGGTAATCTTAAATGAATCACCAAATACTACTGTTGCAAATCCTTTGATGTTGCTGCCCTCTTTTGCTCTTACTTCGTTTACTTTAATTGAATACTTCATATGCTATTCCTCGCTTTCTTTTTGTTCTTTGTTTTGCTCCGGTATGATAAGCTCACACCAAAGCTGTTCTATCTGTTCACAAGACAATCTGCCATTTAACCAGTTACCAAGTGTAACGACCATTCCGTCCTGCTCGTAATAGAGCCAATCCTGTGTTTCGATGTTTCCCTCATACACGATAGTCACATCAAAATCAGGCATAAATAATCCTTCCTCCGCATCCCATACACAGGCTATTCCCTGTCTGAGTGTCAGATTCAGGCTTTCGACATACACAGACCAGCCGCTTACGACTATCTGAAAGTCATCATCAATCTCAGCAATATCATCCTCGATGTCAATTAGCTCTTCCATTTCTGCTACTGCCTCTTCTATCTCACCTAACCGGTATCTTTTATTCATCCACACCTGCCTCCTTATATCTGCATCTGACCACAAAACGCATAGTACCCTTCTGTGAACAGGTAAAAAGAGTTAATTCCTTTTCCTCTCCCTGTGTCTTAATGCTGTTGTCATAAGGATTTACCACCTCTGTGTCTGTTACTTCATAGATATGAGTCTGTCCGTTTTTGTCGATAATTGTCACATTATCTCCTATGGAAATCTGATTTAGTGGTGTAAAAAATGTGCCATATCTGCTGCCATTGTGACCGCACAATACACAGTTGCCACTTTCTCCGATTCCTGCAGTCTCTTCTATATGACCGATCCCGGCATTAAGCACTTTACTTGTGGTTCCTTCCATTACCGGATACCTGATATCTAAGCCCGGTATCTCAATGATACCGATAACACCGCCTTCTTTAAGAATGGCTTCATCCTCTTCACTAATGGAGGTTTGCTCTTCCTCCACATCTGTTTCTTCATCGTAATCATCCTCCAATGTCTGCTCAAATTCACTTATGAGCTGTTCTGTCTGTTTTTCTCCGGTTGCCCGCCAGAAAAAAGGGACTGCCATAATGGCAATCCCTGCTGTAATCAGTAGTCCTGCGACCACTTTTCTTATGCTCATATTATTCACTCTCCTATCGTGTTCTGCCCTCTCTGTCGGCTGGATAAGCACCTTTATCCTCTGCTACAATTGCTGCAGATTTCATCCTGTCATCTGCTTCTCTTTCTTCCTCCGGTCCGCTCAGGTCTGCATCCACAGCCTTTGCGTTCTCAAGGTCAAGCTGGGCATTCAGTTTACACTGCCTTGCCAGCTTTTCTTCCAGTTCCTTGCTGTACGCAAATGGCTTGTCATACTCTGCCTTTGATGCTTCAAGGTCATTCTGGTACTGCTCAATCTTCTTTTCTAAGAAATCAATGTTCTCATGGAGTCCATTGAACAGGTTTTCCAGCTTTACCATGCTGCCGACAGGACTTGTGGAAAGCTCTGCCTTGTACTCAGTCTTTCCACGAAGCACCATATAATTGATACCAAGGAAGTTCTTTTCCACAAGCAGCTCAAATCCATGGAACTTGCCGATTGCAGTTGTCTCTCCGGTCTTACATTTGCTGATTGCTTCAAGCATCATCGTTCCCCCATCCACACGCTCTGTGTAGGTTGCTTTGCCTATGGTAATGGCAAATTCCGGATTATCAATCAGTTCTTTATCCCTTGCCTTTACATCTTCTCTTACATTGTCAAGCTTTTCTGTTGCTGTCTTAATAAGCTTCGGGTACTTAATCATAAAGTTATCCTGCAATCCATATCTCTGATTATCATAGGATGCCTTTAAGAGCTTTAATCTCTGGACATCATTGTCAATCTCCATCTTTTCCTTGATTAAAGGATTGCCTGTAGCAACCGCCTTAATCTCTGCATAGGAAAGTGTTGCCTCGTCGATATCCTCGCAGCTTCGGCTTACTGCCTTGCTTGTCATGACCTGACTGATGAAACGCTGCTTATTTTCAACGAGCGACCAGTTGTATGCATCAAAGGTTCCTTTAGTGACATATCTGTAGATTGCTACTTCTTCATTTTCGTTGCCCTGTCGTATGCCTCGTCCTTCCCTCTGTTCAATGGAGCTTGGCTTCCACGGACAATCCACATGATGCATTGCTACAAGGTGTGTCTGCACATTGACACCTGTTCCACACTTGTCCGTTGAACCGATAAGAACTTTCTTTTTACCTGTCCTCATTTCCTTAAAAAGTGCATCCCTCTGTGCATCCGTTTTGGCATCATGGATAAATGCTATCTCATCTGCCGGAATACCATACTGGATAAGTGTTTCCTTCAGATAATCGTAGATGGTAAAGTCCTTATCCGGTCCCGGTGTGCCGATATCTGAAAAAATAAGCTGACAGCCTATATGACCGTTGGCATTTCCTTTCTCATATTCTTTCCAGACATTCTCCGCTACCTTATTGAGCTTTCCATCTGGATTATTTGGTGCGTCCTTATCAATCAGCCTTGCATCTGTTCCAAGAAGTCTTGCCTCATGGGTAATCTTTAGGAAGTTGTCCACACTTGGATCAACTCCACCACCTCTGATACGCTCTGCCCTCACAACAAAGTCTTCCATGACCTGTTTTACATACCAGTCAGGCTCCGACTCCACAATAATAGGCTTGCCGCCCCTTAGTGCCGGTACATCTAAGTCCAGCATATCGGCAGTCTGCACATCTGCTACCTCACGGAAGATATTCATAAGCTCCGGAAGATTGGTAAATTTATTGAATCTGCTCTTGAAACGGAATCCGCTTCCCTCTACAGTAAGCTCCAGTGCTGTTGTCACTTCACCAAAGTTCGCTGCCCATGAATCAAAGTGATAAATCCCCATCTCTTCAAGTGCCGCTTTCTGTAAGTAAAGCTGCATGACATACATCTCACACATGGTATTGGATATCGGTGTACCTGTTGCAAACACAATGCCTCTGCCATCATTTATCTCTGACAAATACTGGCATTTAAGCTGCATATCCGTTGACTTCTTCGCTCCACTGCTGCTGATACCTGACACATTATTCATCTTGGAAAAAATCGCAAGGTTCTTAAAATTATGTGCTTCGTCTACCATAATTGAATCCACACCAAGTTCCTCAAAGGTAATAAGGTCATCCTTCCTGCTCTCATCAGATAGAGATTTCAGCTGTTCCTCCAGCTTTTTCTTCTGGCTTTCCATCTGCTTTACGGTCCATCGCTCTCCGTTACGCTCCTTCATCTCATCAATCGCATAGCTGATTTCATCAATCTGCTCATTAAGCATCCTCTCCTTTCTCTCTGCCGAGATAGGAATTTTCTCAAACTGCGAATGCGACATGATAATACAGTCATAATCTCCAGTCGCAATCCTTGATACAAACTGCTTTCTGCGACTCTTTTCAAAGTCACGTTCCGTAGCAACCAGGATATTGGCTGACGGATAAAGCCTTAAAAATTCACTTGCAGTCTGCCCGATAAGCGGCTTTGGAACAACCATGATTGTCTTATTGGCAAGTCCAAGTCTCTTCTGCTCCATGCAGGCAGCCATCATCTCAAAGGACTTTCCGGCACCGACACAGTGTGCCAGCAGGGTGTTTCCTCCAAGAAGGATTCTTGCCACCGCATTTTTCTGATGAGGCTTTAGCTCAATCGCCGGATTCATTCCCGGAAACTGTAAGTGGCTTCCGTCATACTCACGCAGGCGGATATTATTGAATGTCTCGTTATAATACTCCACATATTTCTGTCTGCGTTCCGGCTCTGAAAACAGCCATTCCTTGAACTTTTCCTTGATCATGTTCTGTTTTTCCCTTGCAAGCATTGTCTCATTCTTATTGACTTCATAATGATATTTGCCATCTCCGTCATCAATCCTGTCCCTGACTGTTACAGTTTTAAGATTCAGCGTATCCTCAAAAATAGAATAAGCATCCATGCGGCTTGTACCATAGGTCTTAGTAGCTGCCACTGAATGCTTATCCATGCTCTTATTCTCGATGAACCATTCCATGCTCATCTTATTTAAGTGTACCTGAATGCCTGTATTGTAAAACTGGCTTCTGACTGCCCTTGCCCGTCTTGGTGTATTGAGAAGCTCATAGATAAACTGCTCATAATCAAGCGGCTCAATCCATGTCGTGCCAATCTTTACATCAATATCCGAGGCTTCAATCCACTCCGGCTGCACCTTTTCAAGTGCTGCCACATTGCCTGCAAATCTTTCTGCCTGTGGATTGTCTGTATCCGCTGCCATAGCCTTTGCTACACGAAGCTTGTCTCTCACATTTCCGGAAAGATACTCGTCTGCTGTCTCCCAGCCGATATCGGGATTGTTCTCGTTGTAGCGGTCGGGATTTAAGAAAATCAGTCCATCCAGTTCTTCCACAAGAACTGCCCTTCTAAGCTCTGCCAAAGCATCGTCACTTAGAGTTATCTCATCCACTGTCTGTCCAGACTTTTCTGCAAGTTCTTCCTTTGCATTTGTAATATCCGGCTCATAGATAGAAAGCATATAGGCAAGATTTACATATCCAAATTCATTGACGGATACATTTAATGCTTCCACAGCGGTCTCCACTCTGTCTATGACTGTCTTTGCCTTAATCGTCTGCTTATAAAACATATCCGCTTTTTTCACCTCCCCATCTTCGTTTACTTCCTCAAGACTGCAAAGAAGTGGGTAATCGCTGTCATCCCTGAATGCTATTCTGTTTGCTTTTGAAGTAATGGCTCCATACTGCTTTACGAAGGCATCATATTTTACATTAAGAAGTCTCTGCTTATCAGAAAGCTCCTCCTCGCTGCAGCCATCCATCTGGATATCAATCAGCTCTCTTGTTATCTGTCTGATTTCATCAAGGCTTCGGATTCGCTCCTCGGCAGTCTGTGATACTTCTTTTCTTACCATCTCGGAATTTTCCCTGTAATAGAGTTTTCCTTCAAAAAATGTGTAAGTGTAGTTTCTCACATCCGGATCAGCCGGGATAACTTCCTCTGTCTGCTCCGCCTCATCTGCCACTCTCTCAAAATCTGTCATCTGGGCTTTGATATTACCGATAGCCTTATTGAGAGTCTCATACATATTGAAGTTCTCATCATTATTCACACAGACTGTATATCTGCTGTCCTGTCCGTAAATCCTTGTGTCATATTCCATAGATCCAAGCATCATCTCCGGATGCTCTGCAAAATAAGAGTTGACTGCAACGCCATTCTCAGTTACACCAAGGTGTACCCAGTCAGGTTCAATATCAATCTTTCTCTCCCTCTTCTGCAAAAACAGGATATCTGCTGTCACTTCGGTTCCTGCATTATCTTTAAATGCAGTATTCGGAAGTCTTACTGCTCCCACAAGCTCTGCTCTTTCAGCCAGATACTTTCGGATAGTAGGATTTGCCTTATCAAGTGTTCCCTTTGTGGTGATTACTGCAACCATGCCTCCCGGTCTTACCTGATCAAGTGCTTTTGCCAGAAAATAATCGTGGATACGGAAGTTATACTTGTTGTACTTTGGATCAAATACCTTATAATCACCAAATGGCACATTTCCGACAACCACATCAAAGAAGTTATCCGGATATGTGGTATTCTCAAATCCTGTGATGCTGATATTGGCATTCTGATAAAGCTGCTTTGCAATTCTTCCTGAAATGCTGTCAAGCTCCACCCCATACAGCTTGCTTCTCTGCATTGGTGCCGGCATACTTCCAAAGAAGTTACCGATACCCATAGATGGCTCTAATACATTGCCGCCTCTGAAACCAAACTGGACAAGTGCCGAATTTATGCACATGGCAATCTCCGGTGAAGTGTAAAAGGCATTGTTTACTGTTGCCCTTGCAGCACTGTATTCCTCATCAGATAAAAGATCTTTCAGCTCTGCATATTCTTTGCTCCAGCCTGCGTTTTCCTCGTCAAATGCCTGTGACAGTCCGCCCCATCCGACAAACTTCGACAGAATTTTCTGTTCCTCCGGTGTGGCAAGCCTGTTTTCTGATTCAATCTGCTTTAAAGTGCGGATTGCATCCATATTCCACTGGTATCTGGTCTTGGGACCGCCTTTTTCCATTTTCCAGAGGTTATAGTGGAAATTGTGTTTCGTCTGCCCGGCAACATTCTTCTCATTTTCAAGACTTTCTACTTGCTGTACTGGTTCCTGCTTTGGTGTAAAATCTACAGTTTCCTGTGATTCTGTATCAGCCTGAATATCATCCACAGATACTGATACTGCATCATCTGAAACTACATGTCCATTCTCATCAATCTTGGTTTCCCAGCCATTCGCTATTGCTCTTTCCCTGGTTTCAAGACGATTGGCTTTTACACTATCCTCGATATCAAAGAATCTCTTATAGACCGGATTCATCTTATCCCTGTCAGCCTTCTGCTTTGTCTCCTGATAATACTTCTTCTGGTCTTCTCCGCAGTAAAATGGCTGTTTTACCATATAAGATAAGATTTCATATAACTCACGCCAGTCGAGAGCACCTTCTTTACGCACACCATTCCTGTTCTTATAGCTGATCTTCACATATCCGCTTCTGATTGAGTACTCCACAAGACCATACTTATTGTTGGAATATGCCTTTCTTTCTGCATTATCTGTCCCTAATGCAATATCCCTGATAAGGTCAAGTTTATTGGGCATAAATGCAAAATCAGACTGCACCACATCCATAAGGAATGCCCTAAACGGAGTGTAGCAGCTGCAATCTGTTACAAGAATCTCCGCCGCATCACGCAGGTCTTCATCAAGCTCTGCAATACGCTTGGCATAATCAATCGGTGTAATATACTGAAGCTCTGATGGATCTTTTTCAGTTGTTTCAGCTTCTATCTCTGCACCATATTCTGCCTGTGTTACCATGCGGTCTTCATTGGCAGTTTCCTGTGGTATCATGCCTTTTGCACTTACATAATCTCTGTTAGAAGCATAGCTCTCCGGCTCATCCGGTATTGCATAATCATCAATCTCTGATTCTGCCTCTTCCGGTTCCACTTCCTGATATTCGGCATCAATGACCTCATCATCCTCACGGAGTCCGTCCATCGCAAGCTCATCAATACGAGGTGTCTCAGGCTGGTATTCCCCTGTAAGAATAAGGACACCAAGCTCTTTTTCGATATCTTTCCACGAAACATATCCTTCAACCTCTCCATCCTCATCTCGCCACTGAAAACGCAGTCCGTTCCCATGAAATGTGTCATATCCGTGCAGTCCCAGTCCGTCAACCGGCCAGCCTGCACCTCCCTGACCATACTCTGCTTTGATACGCTTTGCTCTGGTTCCTGCATCAATCTCTGTTTCAAAAATCTTGCATACCCTGCCCTTACCACCGATAAAACCTGTACCTCTCATAAGCACCTGTTTGATATACTCACTTGGTACTGTTGCAGACTTTTTGGGATTCAGGTAATTGTATTTACCTGCTAATGCAGCTTTTCTGTCCTGCTCGAACTGACGCATAAACTGATTATTGTTTTCGTCCTCAGTATGAATGGTGCCAATGCTTGCCTGCCCATTCTGGTCGAAAAAAAAGGAAGCCTGTGTATATTCGGCTTCCTTACTAACACCCAATGAATTGATTTCATCAAGTTCCCTATTCAGTTCTGTATCATCTGATTCTAGTGGAATCGCATCACTATCTGATTCAGTACCACTTCCTCTGCCTGCATCTTCGCCTGCTCTCTTATCTTCCACATCTCCATTGTCGATGACGGATTCTGTGGCTTGTGCTTCGCCAGATACTGCATCTCCAGCTGGTCGTACAGCTGGTTCGCTTCCTCCTCTACCGCTGACATCTTCTCGTACATCTTCCCGAATCTCATCAGCGTCTTGTATCTTGCCGGCTCGTTCTCCTTTAGATAGTTCATCGCCATCCTTCCGTATTTGCCCAGCTTCGTGAGATCCTCCGTCTCGTCCGGCATCTCTATCTGCGGATAAAGCAGTCCGTCCACTTCCTTGTAAGTCATTTCTTCTAACATATCCAATTCTCCTTTCGCTCTCGATTGCCTTTAAGTTACGACTAAATTCTCTAAGAACACTACAGGAGACATCGCATACAATGGAACCAAGACGGTAAATGATCTCTTCGTCTTTGATATTTACGATCTGACTGAAATCCTGTTCTTGCACAGATAAGTCAAATCCGCATCTCGTCCCTACAGCATACATGACACTTGCATATACAAGCTGCTCCATGTCCATTTCCTGCTGTAAGCCATTGCGTTTCTTACTTTCTTCCTTTATCACACTACCTGATAGCTGCATGAGCTCGGTCATTCGGTCTCCGAACTCTTCTTTTATTATAAGCCAAACATCTGTTCCTGTAAACTGTTTTAATATATTTTTTAGAGACTCCCTGTCGCTGTTATCGTACTGCTCAATCTGACCTTCTGACACAAGAAAATCCACATAATCCTTAAGATTTTCTCCCTCAAGGTCCCATGTCAGCTTAACATTCTTCCCTCCGGTATCACTGATATCAAAGATATACCTCATGCGTGGATTCAGTGCCCTTGACGGGAAGATAGCGCAGCCTTTCGCACCACGCTTTACATATCTTCCCACCTTTTTCCAGGTATCATAATCTGCCATGAGTGTGCTTTTTTCCGGAGGTCTCTGAGCTGTTACCATAACGATATTGTCAAATTCATAGCGGTATAACTGACCTGCGACCTTTAACACATCCTTCCAGTTCTTTTCTGATCTGGTGATGTTACCAATTTCAGAATCGTATATCGCTTTGACCTTCATATCAACGCCCATACCTTTGTCCTCCTCTACTTAAACATCTCTGCAAACAATCCCTTAAATAGCTTTAACTCATCCTTATCCAGCTCGATTGCAAATTCATTGTCGATTGCCTGTTTTTCACATTTATCCTTTTTCTTTGCAATCTTACGCACCACACGAAGAAGCACATAGCACTCCTTGGACTTTGCAATGCTCTGTTTAAAGGTCAGCTCATCCTCATCGACTGACTTCTGTGTCTGATAGATAATCTCTTTTAACTTATCATTGATACCATCTACTTCCTCAAGGGAAATAATAACGGATGCCTTAGTAACACCCGATCTGTCCCACTCCTTATGAAGTTCCTTTACCAAAAACTCCATGTTCTTAATTACTGTTGTTGAATCACTTTTCATCTTGCTTTTCCTCCGTTTTCTTTTAATGAAGAAGGGAGCTGACCTTCGCTGATAGGCGCAAAATCAACTCCCTTCATGTCCTCTGCTCCAAGGACTATCTGCTCTGCATAATACATATCCATTGCCTTATTGATGGCATCGTCAAGCGACTCTGCCTTTACTTTCTGTACTCGTGAAAGCACTTCTTTTATCTCAACATCAAATTCCTGTTCCATATGATATCGCCTCCTGTAAAAATCTCATCACCGGCTCTTTTCTTCCTTTACCTGTCTTTCCTTAAAGCCCTCATCGTACTTTCCATCTTCCAGCCTGTCGTAAAAACAGTCTTCTTCAATCGTTCCGAAATCCTCATACATCTGGTGAAGGAAGTCATTCTGCAGCTTCTTTGGCACATCATCATCCTTTGACATATCTTGATAAAAATAGAACTTCTGCTTTAGCTTTGCCCTGTAATCATAGATATCCTCTATCTTTTCCGGTGTGCCATACTCCCTCTTGTATGCCTTGAAATTCGTGGTTGAGAGTGTGGAACCAAGATAAATCCCATGCTCCCACGATACCCCGATTGTGGTATTGTCCTTTGTAGGCTTCCCATCCTTCGGATAACGCTTATACTCTGTCGCACCAAGGGCGATTGTAAGAGAACCTGACTTCATATCCATCACCACAAGATTTCTTGGTGATAATGCTTCAAGCACCATGTAATCATGGTCATTGAAGTTATGAAATGTCTGTCCCCTTTCAAATGATCTGTCCACACTTTCATAATGCAGGTTAAAATCATCCACCCAGCCCTTATCGGTCATTCCAATCTCCTTAAGCTTTGCAACACATTCAGAAGAACTGGCTTCTTTATCAAACCGAAATTCTTTGGAATCGTTATAAAATCCCTGAAGAAAATGTCCCAGCTGAATATCATCCAGACAGAATCTCGCAGATAAAGTTACATTTGCTGCCCTGTAATACTCTGCGAAGTTATCTGCTTCACCAAGTGTTCTTCCAAGCTGCAACAAATTGTCTGCAAGCTCTGACATGTCATCAACTGCTATAAAACTCTTATAATCATCCAGAGTCATCAGCATATTTGTCTCTGTTCCCCTGTCGTTTTCTGTTACCAGTATCATATCTTTTAAATCCATTCTTACCTCCAGTCTCAGAGAGGGACTATGCCCTCTCTGCAAATTTCCTGTTATGGTCTTCCTATCACAACAATCTTTCCTGTGCTTGCCACATCCCTGTAGACCACACCAAGACTTTCATTAAGTGCCTCTACCACCTTGCCATTTCCGACATATACTGCCACATGGCTGATGTTCTTATATCTTCCGTTGCTTGTAAAACTGTAGAAGATAAGGTCTCCCGGCTGTAACTCATCAAAGGAGACAGTCTTTCCGGCTTCATCAAGTCCCTGTGCCTCCGCTGCCGCTGTGGTTGCACCGCCATAACTAATATCCACGCCTGCATCTTTCCATGAATAATAGGCTAAGGAACTGCAGTCATAATAGTTACCGCTGTCTCTTAAATCCTGACTATAAGGAAAACCAACTCTGTGTAGTGCATAGGAGCAGACTGTTTTCTGCCTGCTGTCTGTAATTTCGTTTAGGATGGCATTGATTTCATCCTCAGTCATGGAGCTTACTCCAGGACTTCCGCCTCCGCCACCACTTCCGCTTCCGGCATATCCAAGCTGTCCCATAAACTCCGGACTCATGATCTGCTCAAGCATTTCCACATGATCAGAGTTAAATCCATAGACCGAAATCATATCCCTGTACGATTTCAGCGTTACATTCACATACAGAACAGACTTCGTGACAGTAGTTACATTGCCGTCTGCATCTGTTTCTTCCACATCCTTTGTTCCTGTGCTTGTGGTGTATGAACACATATCATTTACAACTGCCTGCAGCCAGCCTTTTGAAGTATCATTCATGACTGTTGCAGTATCTCCGACACCATGCTTGACCATATAGACTGCCATGATGTCATAGTAATTGCTTGGGTTTTCTTCCATACCTTCATAATCCACATATACAAGCTCTCCAAGGTCATATCCGGTATGCTCATTCACTTTCGTGTTCACATCCCGGTTAAACTCCTGCACATAAGCACTCGTTACTGTCTGCACGGTATCTCCTGATTCAAGTGGTGGCAGAAATAAAGCAAATGGAGAATTGTAAAGGATTGCTATCACCGCTATAACCGGAACAGCAATCATGGCAACTACAAGAACAAGTAACAACAGCACCAATCCGATAATCGGTGCAGCTGCCTTTACCCAGGTAATCGCTTTTCGCACAATCAGATCCTTTACCAGCTTTGCCACGCTGTCTGTCTGATTCTCCTGTGCTTTCATCTTATCCAGAAAGAATTTTATCTTCCTGCTCCGGTTGGTCATCTTTTCATCCTTGACCTCTATGGACACACCTGCAGCATATCCGGCTGCCATGCCGATTGCAGTACCAACTCCCGGTGCAACCGCTGTTCCTGCCGCCGTAGCAGCTGCCTTTGTCGCAGTTTTTGTTGCAACCTTGGCAGTTGTCTTGGCGGTTTCTTTTGCCGTCTCTTTAGCTACCGTCTTTGCAGTATCTTTGGCAGCTTTCTTTGCTGTCTTTTTTGCCAGCTTCTTTCCTGCATCTACCTTCTTGATACGCTTCCTTGCCTCGGCTGCCGCCTTTTTCCTGAAAAGTGCTGCACCCTTAGAAGCAGTTCCGGTAACAGGTCGGCTTGCTTCATATGCAAGATATGCTGCCTGCGATACCTCCTGCCCGCCTTCCACCTGCTCCGTTACTGCCCCGGCTGCAAGTGCACCTGTTCTTCCTGCTATGTGAAGATTGGTGTTCTTGGTCTTGATGGAAGTGTTTGATTCTCTATAGTTTCGCTTAAATCTTGATAATCCCTTATTCTTCGGCTCTGACTGATGAATGGTGCTCTTGCGATAGGACTTCTTTTTATCATCAGATACCTTTGCACCGATAGTCTTAGGACCTCTCTCTACTGTATAGATGTTGCTGCCTTTAATCTTGGCACCCTTTGGCTCGTGGGCATGAATCTTAGCTTTCTCCTTGGTGTGAATGACCATTGGTTTGTCATCCACTTTCTTTATCTTCAATGTTCTCACCTTCTTTCACTCAATATGCAAAACAGCCACCCAGCTTCCCGGATGGCTATGCTTTGAGGTCGCAAATTGCGACCTCTATCAGCATTATTCGACATTGTTCTGCATTTCACGCTTCTTCTGTTCTGCAATCTTCTCATGAATATTGGTGTTATACAGTCTGTAAAGGTCTGTATCCTTGCTAATCTGATTATCAAACGGAATCACCACAGAGCCACACTTGATAAGTCCCATTCCCGATGCGGTATTGGTTACGAATCTAAGCTGTGCCTCTGATACCCCGATAACTTCCGCCATCTTGGAACTGTCTGTATTCGCCTGTTTTAAGAGTGCCACAAACTCAGAGTTTGCAAGCATTGTGGTTGCTGTATAGTTCTGCAACAGATCGACGACATTCTGCGTGATACCGGTACAAAGTCCTCCCTGCTTTCTTACTTTCTTCCAGAGCTGCTGCAGATATTTTGCAGAATACTCGGAATTAAGCAGGACGTGAAACTCATCAATATAGAGCCATGTTGCCTTGCCTCTCTTGCCATTCTCAACAATCCTGTTCTGAATAGACTCCATCATGACAAGCATTGTGATAGGACTAAGCTCCGTACCTAAGTCCCTGATGCCATATACTGTGAATCTGTTATCCACATCCACATTTGTCTGATGATTGAAGATATTAAGTGAACCATTTACGAAAAGCTCCAAAGACAATGCAATGTCCTTTGCCTCATCCTCCGGCTGTGCCATAAGGATATCGTAAAAATCACTCATCACCGGGATATACTTATCTTTGCTCCTTGCAATGTCGATATACAGCTTTCTCACACAACGATCAATGATTGACTTCTGTCTTGAATTTAAGCTGTCTCCGATACACTGCTCACAAAGTCCAAGCATAAACTCGCCCTTTTCTCTTACCATTCCCTTGGAATCATTCGGATCAAGACTCCATACGTCCATCTCCAGTGGATTCACATAGTTATCCGTGTAGGTAGACATATTTACTACAGTTCCACCATAAGTATCAGCTATATCAAAGTATTCGTTCATTGGATCTATGACGATTATCTCATCATCTCCCGACAAGAATACGCTGCCCATCTCCATCTTGCAGAAGAAGGATTTACCGGAACCCGGCACTCCGAATACGAAGCCATTTCCGTTGATGAGCTTCTTTCTGTTACCGATATTCACATTCTTGCTGATCTGGTTGATACCATAGTAATTGCCGGTGCTGTCATTAAGTTCCTGCACATTGAATGGCATAAGCACCGCAAGTGACTGGGTAAGAAGGGTACGCATTGTCTCCACCTGTCTTACTCCAATCGGAAGTGCTGTGTTGAGTGCTTCCCTCTGCTTTAAGTAGTGTGTATCAATCGTGCAGCTGTTACGCTTTCCGATAGTCTCCACAGTCTCACATACACTCTCAAGCTCCTTCTTGCTTTCTGCCATAAGAATAATGGTTACTCCCACGAAGAAAAGGCACTGGTCATTCTCACGGACGTCATCCATGATTTCCTCAATTTCTTTTTTCTCCGTTCTCTTGGCATATGAGATTTCCGTAGAAAAATCGTTATTCTTATTACGGACTCTCTGCTGCTTAATGATATCCGACTCAATGCCAAGGTATTTCTTCTGAAGCACCTTTGTTGTCAGATCCTTTGGAACAGGCACCACATCAATACTCGTGATAGAATGAACCGGAAGGGAAGTAATCTCATTGATGAATCTGTCTGATAAACTGCTCGGATACTTTTTGATAAAAAGTGCCTTGCAGAATTTACTCTCATCCTCAAAATGGTCTGGGAAATATTTCACCATGCCATTGCACAGATCATTTCTAAAATCTGCCCCGACCTTCTTTGCCTTTTTGATATCAAAATCAAAGCTGCCCTCATCTCCAAGATGATAATAGTCATAAAGCACTTTCAGCCTCTCATTTCCATTAAGAGGCACAATCTCCGCACCAAGCTCAATGAAAGCCTTGTGTATCGTTGCCTCAAGGGTTGCAAACTGTGCCTTCGCCTCCTCAAAGTTCTTTCTCTCAATCGTGATTGTCAGGTATCTCTCCTGCTCAATCCCCTGTCTGCCCTCAATAATCTTCTCCTCAATGATGTCATTGTAGATTCTTCTGTAATTATTGAAGCCATCATTTTTCTCAGCAATCAGAACCTTGTCACGGAGTTCATCCATGTTTTTGTTCTTATTGTTGATCGTAATCTTATAATTACAGTCCAGCGAATTTAAGAACTTACAGTATCTCTCGAAAATACCGATCTGCTCATCCTCGGTTGCTGTCGTGTAATTGATGTCCTGAAAGCGGTAGCATTTGGAATACTTATTTTTGCTTACTTCAAAAATGCCGTTTTCAGCCACCGCCATAATCTCTATGGTTTCCTGAATGGATTTAGGTGTCTTATACAAAGGCTCACTCGCCTTCTTTAATAACTTAAATCCGTCTGTAAATAAACCCATGTCTCTAACCTCGCTTTCTTATAATGAAAGCCCGCCGGGAACTTCACCCTGCGGGCTATGTTCCCGACCTTGCGGTCAGATACTATTCGTTTCTAATGCATTGCCTTATATGCTGCAATGCCTGCTACTGCCGCCACAATGACTGCGACAAGTCCAAGCAGCATGTTTCTCGTCTTTTTCTTCATTGCTTCAAACTCCTCCTGCTTCTTTACAGCCGAATCAGCTGTTACAGTCTCCGGTTCAGCCTTTCTGCCTTTCTTCTTTACCTGTTCATTCTGTTCTGCTTCTAACTGCTTTATTGCAGGTTCTCCCTCTGTTGATACATAGGTAAGTGCCCTGTTTCCAAACATAAAATGCAGTTTCTTTCCCATATACTCGTAGAAATTCATCCCATTAAAGGAATAGAAACCACCATGAGCAATCGGTGCCACACACGGGATTGCCACATAAGCAGAACCCGTAAGACCAATATACTTGTAAAGAAGAAGGACGATACCGCCACCGACCACTACGCTTGCAATGGAAAATATAAGCTGTCTTGCAGTAAGTCCCATCGCAACCGATTCCTGATAGCGGTCAATATCCTTGTTTACTTCAATTACCATTGTCCCTGCCTCCTATCTTGATAAATCCTTTGTCTCCGGCTTTCTTGTCATTCCAATATTTGCCTCATACATATCCATTCCATCCGGACACAGTTCCCTAAGCTTATCTACATTGAACAGATAAAGTGGATATTCGCAGAAACCGCTCCTTTGCGTGAATCCTGTAAATTCTCCAATGTCATTGTCTGTAATAAACTTTTCAATATCCGGCATGTCATTCACATTCAGATATCCGCAGTAATTTGGTGCTGCAACCGACAAATTCACAGTCACATCCCCAAAAGGCTCCTCATATCCATCTTCATTACACATAAGACCGATAAACATTGCCCTGTTATTCATATACTGCTGGATATCAAATGTCACCTGCGTTTCTCCGGTTATACTTGAATTATAAGTAACCTGTTTCTTTTCATTATCCATTTCTGCCTCCTTCTATAATCCAAATGCCTTGCTTGTAAGTGTCTGTGCTCCCTTCACACTTCCAACAGTCATTGCTATCGTAAATGTCATTTCACACAGATATATAAGCGTCTGTGCCCAGTCAGCATAACTTCCTGTAAATGCCGGAAGTCCTGCATTGATAAATGCATTACATACCACAATCGCAAGTGCCATCGTTACTGCCTCAAATACACATGAAAGAAAATATTTGCAGTAGGTAGCCATTGTATGACTGACCATCCTGTTTCCTGCCATCGTGGAACAGGCAATCGCACCGAGCGGCACAATAATCAGGATCTTTAAGAACCTGAAATACACTGTGTAGATGATAAAAAATCCACATATAATAATGATGATTGCAAGCAAAGCTGTAAGTATCAGCATTACCAGACTTTCACCAAATCCGAGTCCCTTAATGATGTCTGCCTGTGTACTGTCAATGGCAAGCTGCGTCGTTGTCCCGGCAGATATAAGTCCTACCAGATTTCCTATGGAAGTAAAAAACGCTTTCATGATCGTGACATTATTTGCAACAAACCATTCTGCAAGTCCCAGTCGGATAAGCATACGCAGGATTGATTCAAACCTCATCTCATCTTTTACATCTATGCTTTCCGAGCAGAAACCGATAACAAAGAACAGCACAACGAGGGATGAGCCGACCGCTACAAAGACCGGCTCTATACCCTCAATGACTGCCCATGGACCTCCGCCCTTGAAACTGACCGGTGACTGTCCAAGCATTGCAAAGACCAGGGATATCTGATTGTTCCAAAACCCAAACACTGCCTCAAGAAGTGCAAGGATCTTGTCTCCAAGCTTAAAAATATCCATACTTGTTATTCACCTCTTTCCTTTTACTAAAAGGGAAACTGCATTTCCCCAATCTTAGAAGCCTAAGAATGTCAGAACTGTTGAAATACCAGCCATCATGACACCTGCCACAATTCCTTTCAGAGCGGAGTTCATGGTAGATGAATCCTGCTGCTGATAGGCTTGTGCGAACTCCATGACATTCTTTGCAAGAATGATGACACCAACCGCACCAATGACTGCAATAATAAGTGTCTTTAAGTTCTCAAGCGGCTGTGTTACCGCGGAAGTACCTGTACCTGCTGCAAAACAAGTAGTGCTCATAAGCATTACTCCCATAAGTGCTCCGGATACTGCCGGAACCATTCTTTTCTTAAAATGAAGTAATCTTCTCTTCATGCCTTTTCCCTCCAAACCCTTGTTTTCTGCGCTATTGCAGACTGAATTGTTAGTTACTGTAATCTGTTCTTTTCTCATGATAAAAATCTCCTTTTTCATTGATTTGTGACAGATAGGAAAAAGCCAGAAAGGAATGTACACATTCCAATCCGGCTGATTTCCGAATGGAATATATACATTCCTCTCTGTCCTTGTTTTTTGTTACTATATGATTATCAGGCAATGCCTGTTGTAATGATTAATCGGGCTTTCCCCGATGCGTTGTGCTTCAACCACCTCCTTATATGGCATGAAAAAAGCACTCTAACCTGTTGTGGCTAAAGTGCTCGTATAACATTAGATTAGATTTGCTTTATTCTAATAGCATTCCATCCTGTATTCCAAACTTTGTCTTGAATGTAGATCTATTCTGACAATACCTTAATATTACATCTTGTACATAAGGTCTTGTGCAATAGCTATCTACCTCTGTCTTCACTCCATCTGTTTCTTCTATCCTTTTAAATATACCTTTCTTATCCCAGTCTTTTTTTATATCATCTACTAATTCATTACTCATTTCAAGATGTGCTAAAATTGTGGAATTCAAGTCGGTATCTTTAATCTCAGATATTGATTCATAATCATGAAGTTGCTTTAATTCTCTCTTGATTGCATCAGTATAGCTTGACATATTATTATCTCCTATCAATAAGTATTCAGGAGTTACATCTAATGCCTTTGCTAATTGTAAAAGATTATATGCACTTGGCTCTTCATTAAGTTTACCTTGTTCATAACGTCGTATACTCTGTACAGATATATTTGTTATCTTACCCAACACTTCCTGTGTATAGTTTCGTATATTACGCAACTCCTTTAATCTATTTGCAAAAGTATTTTCTGTATTCATCCTGTACCTCCAATATATAATAATTACCGCCTTTTGTAACTACTCACATCTTGGTAGTCTAATAAGTTAAAACATACCATGTAAGTAAATTGTACCATATACTCTGCAATACTTCTAATTCCTTACTGCTTCTTTCGATAAGAACTCATCTTCTCCACAGTAACCTCTGGATAGAAGTAAGTAAGAATCGTTGCTTTCGGAACTCCTACGGCTAATGCTTTCTTCACCTCTTCTTTCTGCTCCGGTGTATACGACCAGTGCAGCATTCGGTTTGTGATGGTATCTTCCCACTTAGGCTTTTCCCTCTCAGGATTTCTTACAGGCTTACCACCAGCGTTTCCACTAAAACCACTGGCAGTTGCTGTACTATCTCCTTTCTGTGATTCATCGACATACTCAAGCTCATTTGCCTGTTCTCTGTCAATCTTTGCTTTTTGCTCTGCTTCATCCTGCATGGAAAATCTTCTGCTTAATTCCGCATCACCAAGCATCATAAACTGCTCATAGGTAAGAGAATCTATATACACATTCTCGCC
>SKEW01000956.1_pt1 | contig 20263 bp, 19 predicted proteins | sample 4841441 | NCBI WGS metagenome assembly SKEW01 (sample SAMN11008799, study PRJNA524170) | human gut metagenome | isolation source: fecal sample from pouch patient p41 | place: Israel: Tel-Aviv | reverse complement strand
AAATCACTGCCACTTCTACATAAATCGGCTTCACAAATGCGCTCGGTGTCTTCCCCAAAATCACATCACGCATCATTCCGCCTCCTACCGCGGTTACCACACCAAGCACCAACACACCAAAAATATCCATCTTTCGCCGGATACCAACCATTGCCCCCGAAATTGAAAATGCGATCGTTCCGATCAACTCGATGATCAAAACGATCAATGTCTGTAAATCCATATTCTTTCTTCCCCATTTCTATACCGATATTTCGACTAATATCAGTAGTTTCTGTTTGAAATTTTATCATAAAGGATTTGCATTTTCAATAATGTTACACATGTTTTGATTCCTTCCCAAAATGAAATTTTAAATTCCACCGTCCGCTTATGCGGTGGAATTTACTCTAACACAGTAGATATTTACTATTTCATATAATAATGTTATTGTTATAGCTCCTTCTGACAGCAGTAGAAGGAGAATTATTATGAGTAAATATATACCTGGAAATCAGAAACACCTTACTTTAAATGACAGAATCTATATTGAAAATGAATTAGCAAAGGGAACTACATTCAAAGACATTGCTGCTTTCCTTTGCAAAGACCCTACTACGATTTCTAAAGAAGTTCGTTCCCACAGAGTATCCGATTGGTATCATAAAGGTACTTTCTATAACGCAAAGAACTTTTGCATTCATCGCTATCATTGCAAGAAAACGAATGCCTGTGGAAAGATCTTACTCTGTGGCATAAAGTGTACGTCTTGTCCTACTTGCAATCAAACATGCAAAGACTTTGAAAAAGAACGGTGTAAACGACTAGATAAAGCTCCTTATGTATGCAATGGATGTTCTAAGAAAATCAATCACTGTACTATCGCACACAAATATCGCTATGACGCTCGGTTTGCTGATCATAAATATCGTGAATTATTAAGTGATTCTCGTGCTGGAATAAATATGACAAAACGGCAGTTACATCAAAAGGATCAAATCATTACACCTTTGATCGAACAAGGACAATCACCTTATCAAATCCTAACGAATCATCCAGAGCTGGAAATGTCTGTTCGCTCCATGTACACATATATCGATAAGGGCCTGTTTACTGCCCGAAATATCGATTTAAAACGACAACCTAAATTTAAGCCACGCAAGTGTCATAAAACCCAAATCAAAGACCGTACCGTGTTTATTAACAGAACCTATGCTGATTTTCGTTCTCTTGACATCCAGGCCCATTCTTTTGTTGAAATGGACACTGTAAAATCCTCACGTGATTCGCAAAGAACACTATTAACAATGATTTTTACAGAGGAAAAATTATTTCTTGCATTTCTCCTTAATCGTTGTACAAAAGGTGCTGTGCGAGCTGTTTTTGATCGTTTAGAAAAACGTATGGGAACCTTTGAATTTATTTCTGTTTTCGAAAACATCTTGACTGACCGGGGCTCTGAGTTCAGTGACCCTAATGCCTTAGAAACAGGAATTAACGGAATAGAACGAACCAATATTTACTATTGCGATCCAATGCGCAGTGGACAAAAAGGAACTCTTGAGCAGGCTCATACGCTGCTTAGAATGGTTTTGCCAAAAGGAACTTCTTTTGAATTTCTTACACAGTGGGATGTAAATCTTATTGTAAATCACATCAACTCTACACCTAGAGCAATTTTAAACGGTAGAACTCCGTATAATGTTGCGCTTGAAACGTTGGGAGAAGATGTTCTCAAAGCATTTCAGCTTAAGCCGATTACACCTGACGAAGTCAATCTAACGCCTAAGCTGATACGCTTTAACCACTAATCAACTAATCGAAATCTGCTGTCAGACTGGATGTTAGCTTTTCACATTTTTTAAATGAGGCTGGTGGAATTTAGTCTTGCACACAGAATTCCAGTGGCCCGTTTAGCATGCCTTGAAATCAAGAAAATTTCGATAAGTTACATCAATTATAGCAGAAAACGAGAGAATTTAATTAAAAATCTCTCGTTAATTCAATAAATTTTAAATAGTAGTGGAATTTACTTTTTCACTGGAATTTAATTTTTCAATTCAGCTTTTTTATTTCCTATCGTAAGTACAAGATATTTTCTTGTTTATAACTATTCTTTTCTAATAAAAAGTGAAAATGCAAAGTAAGCGATATCTGTAACCTATTTTGTGAAAGTGAACTATAATCAATTAACGTTAGTAAGTTTTTTAAATATAAAGGAGTCAAATCAGTGTGATTTGGCTCCTTCCCTTATCTGTATATCTATGCCTCTTGCCTTCTTGTTTTTCATGATATTTTCATATACAACGTGTGAGACAACTCCCGATTTGATTTTTTATATTATATCAATTACATTTGAACAATCAGAAGTGCTGGCAAGTGTATATCAACCGTATTTATATTTACCAAGACCGGTTTCCAGAAGGCATCCGATGGATATAGGACGCAGGGCAAAACAGTTTGCACCTTTTGCAGCACTTCGGGGACTGGATGAAACCGTTCGACAACAAGAGATTCTTTATGAACCTAGAAAGATTCTATCGGAGGAAAAGCAAAATGAGTTGGATATGAAATTGAATATCTTAACTTGTGACCGGAAGATACAAGTAACATATTTCGTAAGGTCACAGAAGAATCCAGTAATCGGTCAATACCATACGATAATGGGAACTGTAAAATTCTTTGATTCATCGTCATATTTACGGATTGATGATATCACTCCCTTACTTCTTCGCGATAGTTCCTCGCAATAATTTCTAAAACAAAAGCCGATCATATATTATTATACAACCGGCCCTTGTACATCTTCAATTATTTTTCAAATGGTTTGTATTCAACATCAAATCCAAAGTGCTTAGGTCCGAAGCATTCCAAACCTTCTGGAGTAGTCCAGATTTCAGGGGATGGAAGTGCAATTACTGTCATCTTATCACCAACTTCAAAATTAGGTGTAGTCATTGGATTTCCTTCTCCGTTAATCATGCAGATTAGGTCTGGAGCAATTACATCAACTTCGCCATTGCGGTATGAGATGATGTTTTCGTTTTTTAACCAGATGCGATATGCTTCGTCCGTATAATCTCCTTCGCCCTTTAGATGAATTTCACCAAAGTTGAAGCCATCTCTTGTTTCACAAGTGTAATCTGAAATGTAGCCTCTGAATAATACTTTACCTTCTTTATCATCACAGATAGCAGAAGCAACATCTCCGCCAGCTTCCTTTGTTTCTCTAAGAACTCTACCGATTTCCTGAGCGTAAGTAATTGCACCAGGAATTAGAGAATTCTTGATAACCTTACCAACGTTTGCGTGATCAGCTACACCTACAAGGTTGTCACTTACAACAGCAATAGCTCTAACGATATCTTCAGCTCTTAGGTCATCCGCTACATTCTGAATTACAATTTTTTCACCAAATTTTGTAGCTACGCCCATAGGGAAAATAGGAACGTTCTTTACATAGTATGTAGAATGCTGCAGTTCAGGAACTGAACGTCCGGCTGGGTCAGCGTCAATAAGAGGTAAATCCATTAACAGTGCAACGTGAAGAGCCTCAGCTGTATTTTCTCCACCTAATTCAGTTGAGCCAATTGCATACATTTTCTTACCTAAAGATTCCTCTAGAGCCTGTACAGCTAAAACTGCGGGAGCTGTTTCGCTATGCTTCAGATGAGCTAATCTAGGATCAGGTTTAGCTGATGGAGCACCGCAACCATAAGGAGTAACAACATACTCGTCATCTGGAAGTTCATCTAAAGTGATTAATTTTAGAGTTTTTCCCTTTTCGAAATGTTCTTCTAAAAGAGCCAAACCGTCAGCAAGTGGACCGCCACCACCGGTACCAAGCACTGCACATCCGTACAATAGATCGATCATGTCCTGTTTGTTTAATTCTCTCATTTTTCTGTCTCCTCTTTTTTTGTGATAATTTATGCTATATTTTCGGCGTTATCTCTTGATGCAGATGGAATAAAGCGCTCTGCGATAAGATAGATAACAAAACCTATAATGATACCAACGAATTCAATTTTAACTAGTGTATAAGAAATAATTGCACCTAATGCCCAAGCAATTACACCAGCCCAGTTTACACCGTCCTGTGGTCTAAAGTTCTTAGCTTTACCTTTTCCTACAACCCAGTAGTCAGCAAGAATTACTCCGCCAACAGGACAAACAACGTATGATAGTAAGCTTAACACTCCCTCAACGTGTCCCAAGATACCCAGGTCGCATAATACAATACCAACAATTCCTGAAATTAAAGTAGCCTCTCTTCTTCGGTTATCTTTAAGCTTAAGTGCCATAACAATGTTAAGACCTGCGCTGTAAGCATTTGTTGAGTTAGTTGTCCATGTTGAAATAACAAGTGCAATGATGCCCAGGAGTGGAAGTCCTACTTCAATTAGAACCATACTGATATCATACTGTCCTGATAGCTTTGTAAGAACGATTCCCATAATCAGAGTTATTACACCCATTGGGAATACACCGTAGAATACAGATTTAACAGTGTCTTTTCTGCTTTTCTGGAATCTAGTATAGTCAGGACCAGTGATTGTACCTACAGCAGTGAAGTTAAATGATAGTGCTACACCTGACATGAAGCTCATAGATTGTACAGTTCCTTCATCGTTAAGGTTTCCTGTTCCGTAAACCTTAAATGCTAGGAATGTTCCGTAGCACATAATGATCATTAGTAATGGAATAGAAATCTTGTCTAGTTTTTCTAGCGCATGCACTCCATATACTGCAGTCAGAAGCATTATGATTCCCCAAATTGTGTTTGAAACTACAACTGGAATATCCCATCCGGTCATAGCTAGCATTGCGTTACTGAAGGCTTCTCCACATACTCCATTCTGGATTCCAAACCAGCCAATCATGTTAACAGCAAAGATTGTACTTACGATAAATCTAGCTCCGCTTTTTCCAAAGCCGGCCTGACAGCATGTGCAGGATGCTAGTCCAAGGTCACAGCCTATCATTCCCGTTGCAACCATACCTACTACTACAATTAAGTAGCCTAGTGACCCTGAAATAATTGCTGGCCATATAGGCATTGCTTCCGCTAATAACGCTCCCAATAGGAATGCAGGAACGCATACACATATGCCGGCCTGAACGAAGGCTAACGAAATCCAGTCTTTTCTGTCTTCAGCAGAAATCGCCTGCAGAGCTGTGACTTCTGCTTTCTTATCTTTATTTTCATTTGTACTCATAATGGGTACCTCCTTTTGAATCTTCTCTATGATAGCACACATTATTATAAATGATAATTATGCAGATGACAGAATTATTTATCAATCATATTGTGCTTTTGCACAAAAGCCTTGTTTATGACTGTGAGTTTTGATATCATAAAGGAAAAAATTATACTAGGAGGAGCCATGAGTGTTACTGTTCAAGATTGTTTAAGACTACCCTCTTTTCATTCTGCGAGAGTGATTGCAGGCAAGAATGGACTGGGTAGAATAGTATCATCAGTATCTGTAATAGAAATACCTGCAAAGTCTGTAGAGGCAATTAGTGTATTCAATCCCAATGAGTTGTTAGTCACGTCATTTTATTCAATTAAAGATGATCCTACTAGACAATGCGAGGAAATGAGAAACTTATATGATGCTGGAGGCGTTGCACTAGTGCTGTTTTACGTGGGTGACGTCATCCCTCAGGTGTCTGACGAGTTGTTGCAGACTGCAGACGTTATGAACATACCTTTAATTCTTATTGAAGACGAAGCAGAATATAGTGTTAGTTATAGTGATGTAATTAAAGATGTAATGGGGGCTGTTTTCTACGATCAGGCATCTACGGATTCCTTTTCAGACACTGTGGAGAATAGATTGAAGCAGATTCCTTACAATAAAAGAAGCATGGAAACCCTGCTAAATGTAATAGCTGAAACTTATAACTGTAACCTTGTGCTTTATAACAAAAACGGTTTATATTTCACATCTATATATAAGCCGTCCTTTGGACAATTTGGTCCAGAATTCTTTTTTAATGCCTTCGCTGATGGCTCAACGGACCTTTTCTGTAAAAGCATAATGTTGCAGGATAAGTCATTTTATTTGTATAGAAAAGAGTTCCCCCACGCAGGAAATACCTGGCTTACATTATATGCTTCAAGCAACGAAAACAGCATTAGTGAACACAAGCTAGATGAAATTTGTGCATGCACAAATTTCTTCTCAACCTTATGGGGCTACACCCTCGATATGCAGAATTATAATACTGTTATTACTTTGATCTTGAAATCATCGCGCGTAATAGGAGAAAAATTCCTTGAAGCTAGTGGTGTGCCTTTTTCTAAGCTTTCAACTATTCTTGTAGTAGAATCGGAAAAAGACAATTTAACAGACATTCTTCGGCAGATTGAAGGCATATTGAAGGAAAGTGAAAGATTCTACGTTAAGGATATTATTGACGACAGACTTGTAATTCTAAGTTCTATAATGGTTTCCCAAAAGGATGATGGCATTATAGCTACGGAAATAGAGAAATGCATAAACGAGTATGAGGGAGCCTTGTTTTTCTTGGAGTCTAGCAAAAATCTAACTTCAATGAGGAAAATATACTCAGACTTTTGTGCAAATTCAGCAGCAATGAGCAAAATTTTCATCCACCGAAAATTTCGCGACATGTATGATGTTATATTTTCGCAGGAAATCACAAATCTAGCTATAAATAGAGGCAATCGAAACGATCAAATCAAATCCATAATGGAAGCCTTAAAGGACGACAGTGACAACCTGATGGAAACCCTTGCAGTGTACCTAATCGACTGCGACTCCCAGTTGAGCACCACTGCAGCCACCTTGTTTTTGCATAGAAATACTGTGACGTACAGGCTTAATAAGATAAAGCAGATAACAAACACCGATTTCACCCTTATGCCGGCCACCTATGATTTTTATCTAGCAGCTGCGCTGTGGCGGTTAAACGAAAATTCCTAATGTGAGAATTTCAAATCAAAGTCTATCACTCGTGATTGACAAAATATGACGAGGGCTTTATTGCAGTGGTGCGCTCGGTGAGCACACCCTTACATACAAAATTAGGAGAATCTTCCATTTTGTATGTAGGGGTGTTTTAGCCCTCCTTTAGTACTGCGATTCGTGTTGTGATCAGTTGTTTAGTCTGTTCTATATATTTCTCCGGCAAATAGGAATCTTCACATGCACATAAAAGTTTGTCTTCTAGAGAACACATTTTAGAAAGCATTTTTTCTGCTGCATTCTCAGCAATACCACACTTAGATGCAAAAGACATAAAATCACGTTTTTTCAGACGTCTCTTCTTTCCATTTAGAGTCAATGCCATTGTCTTTTGGAAGTCTGATGGTTTCAAAATCACACCCCCCTTTCTCTATAAAGTGAAAAGTATGTATCCCTCTTTCCGCACCATATCTGTACGGCAGGGTGTGATTTGTTGCAGGATTGAAAAAATTTTTTGTAAATATGAAAACAGCCTATTTGCATCAATAACAAATAGACTGTTTTTAAAACATCTGATATATGAGTTTTTAATTCATGTTCAAGGACTGATGATGTACTAAGAAAAAAACGGAATAAATTCGGTTGTTGGTATAGACTGCCTGTTTTACTTAGAATCACAAATTGCTCCTTGACCAGAGCAATCCTGTGAAAATAGAAACAGGACAGCTCTGGTTATACCAAAACCGTCCCTATATTTTTGGACATTATAAAAGAGATTACCCACAGAACGGTTTTTTTTATTTACCGAACTAGGTAATACTTTATTTGAATTTATAGTGCATATAATATGAGTTTTTAATACATTCTAATCGCACAACACGAAGTATAAACTCATGCTAGGTGATTAAAAATGAGAAAAAAGAAAGATACACACAGCTTTGATTTTCGTCCTTTAGGACTGGCAATCAGAGAAGCCAGAGAGAAAGCAGGGCTTTCCAGAAATGATTTAGGCAATAAAGTCTTTTACGGAGAACGTCATATCGCAGATATTGAAAATATCGGAAAACACCCTAGCTTTCAGTTATTCCATGATTTAGTTACAATGTTCAATATATCTGTTGACGAGTATTTCTATCCAGCGAAGAATGTTGAGAAAAACACAGCCCGCCGTCAGATAGATTCGTCACTTGATTTATTGAGTGATAATGAATTAAAAATCATTCAAGGTACGATTGACGGTATCTTGAACAGCAGAGAGAATAAGAAGTGATTTGCTTCTTGTTTTCTCTGTTTTCCTATACAGATTCTTCAACATTTATTTGTTGATCTGCTCCGCAGGCAACAAATAAGAGCCGACTATCCTTATTTCTTTATCGTAAATTTACTTGTTACACAGTAATGAAAAAAGCCAATAGTTTGTAACTGGACTTTACAAACTATTGACTTACATTTTGATGTCCACTCTTCAATGAATTATCATACGAATATATCTTCAATACTTTATAATTCAAGAGTAATAATAAGGCTATTGGCATGTACTTTTGCAACAATATTTCCGCCAAGAATGGCAACAAGTGTTTTTACTACCGCAAGTCCCAATCCTGTACTTCCATTATGTCTTGATTTATCGCCTGTATAAAAACGGTCAAAAAGTCGATTGCAATCAATTTCTGAACTGTCACTCATTGGATTTTCAATGGTAAATATAATATTATTATTTTCTTTCTCCATAAGTGTTATTTTTATCGTTCCAACAGAATACTTAATTGCATTTGTCAACAGATTTTGTAAAATTCGTTCTACCATATTTTTATCAGAATATACGTATATTGAATAATCTGGGAGATTTATTTCGGGTAAAATATTCTCCTTTTCTAATGCAACGGCATTTTCCGTAATTAAATTTATTAACATATTAGATATATTAAACTTTTCTTTTTCTGGAACTGTCTGCTGTTCCTCCAAAATAGAAAGGTCATAGAATGTTTCTACCAATTCTTTCATTTTTTCGGCTTTGCTAAAAATCACTTTTACACGCTGTGCTTGACTGGATTCCAAATTTTCTTTTTGCAATAATTGTAAATGACCAAGAATGACTGTAAGAGGTGTACGCAAATCATGTGATATATTAGCAACAGATTCTTTTAAATACTCTTCATTGCGTAATACGCCTGCAACAGCCTGTCGTTGTCTGATATTATATTGATTCAATATACCAGCCAGTTTTTCTAAATCTTTATCAATCAACGAAATGTCTAACATCTGCTGTGAATTTCCAGAATTCAATTCATTAACTTGATCCGCAAGATTACGGATTTGTTTTTTTAATTGAATATATCGAAATAGCAGTATTACTAAAAATATTGTTATGATAATTAAAATCCATTCTATGTTAGACATTTTCTCCACCTATTTAAAATCACATTTACAAAATTTTATCCACGAAAGCAATACCAATATACCAGACCATATACATCCTACTAAAATAGCTATCGGTTGAAAAAAGGTTTTCATGCTGACAACGATTCTGATTTGATAAGTAGGTAAAAAACCGACTGGTAATCTCAACATCATTCCATAGCCAAGATATAAGCTAAGACCAAAAATAATAATTACTGTAACCGAAGTTGCTTTTACAGCATCCTGTAAATAGCAACAAATAAGTATTGCAATTAGAAATATCGCACTATTAAGCAGACAAGAATAAATGATTGCTTTTATAATATTGTAAAAAAACATTCCCACGTCTGCAACACCAAAGCGTCCAAATTCCCTTATGCACCCTGAAACTGGATAGACAAGAGCCATAAGATTAAAAGCAATTAAATACGATATTATTTTACTTGTAAAAATTTGTTTTCTGGAATGTCCAGCACTGACCTCTAAGTTTATTGTTCTCTTAGAAAATTCCTGTCCTAAAATCAATGCAAGTATAGCCGACATAATGATAAGAAGAAACGTAGAATCATACACCATTCCATTAAAAATATCAGCAAGAGAAGAAGCAATTTCTTCTGTCGATCCCATGACCTCTGTAACATAAGTATCTGCTGTAAAAAATCCTAAAATAAATATTCCAATCATACCACACCAGTAAATAGAATTATGTAACAACTGATATTTTTCCAGTTTTAATAATTTATCCATAAAAAACACCTCCGGTTATTTCAAGTCTGTATGTAAAAAAGCACTACCTGCAATGAAATATAAAATAAAATTCCATAAAAAATCTACAAACAAGCAAAAGTTTGTCGAATAGACCTTTTGCAATGAAATTAACCTAAGTTGTCCCATTGGTATTATTCTGCTGATTATTTGTGCAGATTCACTGTTCAGCAAAAAAATCATAACAAAAAATAAAACCATTGAAACTGTCAGTGTTTTCCCCATATCACGAAAAATAAAAGCAAAAAATATCGGTAATGCACACAGTGTTATCATGGCAAACAGAGTTAGTAAAACCATAGTATATGTGCTATCATTCCAAAAAAGTTTTTCTCCAATATAAAATTGACTAATAATTCCATGTACAAATAATGGAAATACCAGAATGATAATACAACCTATTTGAGATACAATTAACTTTACTCTAAATATAGAACTTCTTTTATGTCCGGCAGTAATATAAGTATTTAAAGTTCTTCCACTAAAATCACTTCCAATGAACAATGCTATAAACACTATACTCAAAAAATAGAGTAACGGAATATTGTATAATGATGCCATAATTAAGTTTGAAGAGCGTTCTTTACTATCTAACAGCAATATGCTACTTAAAAGGAGATTGAATATTCCAATTCCCCAAAAATACCAACTGTGAAACAACTTATATAACTCAGTTTTTAGGAGATTTGACATCTTTTGTTCCTCCTATTTTGCTCAAAAAATAGTCCTCCAAAGTATCGCCAGATACAGAAAGTCCTGTTACAAGAATGTGCGATTCTGCCAAAGCAGACGCAACTGTCTCTAAATCATTCAAATAATCATACAAACGAATTATGCCATCTGGCATTAGTTTAAAGTTATCTGTATGAAGATTCTCTTCCAAAACCAGAACCGTTTTCTGAACATCTGTTGTTTTAATTGCTATATGTCGTTTACACCGTTCATTTAATTCATAATCAGAAATCTCTTCTATAATTTTTCCATGGTCAATCAGAATAAATTCTGATGCTGTTTGATACAATTCTTCTAAGATATGGCTTGAAACCAAAATGGTCATACCATATTCTTTATTCAAAATTTTTAATAAATTTCTAATTTCTACAATTCCAGCAGGGTCAAGACCATTGATAGGCTCGTCTAAAATCAATAGTTCTGGTGTATTTAAAAGTGCAATCGCTATCCCCAATCGTTGACGCATACCTAATGAAAAATTGCGGACACTCTTTTTACCTGTATCTTGCAATCCAACCATATCTAATGTCCTTTTAATAACTGATTTATCTGGTATGCCTCGTTGAATACGCTGTACTTCCATATTTTGATAGGCAGTCATTGACGGGAATAGGGCAGGCGTTTCAATCATACTTCCAATTCGTTTACGCTGTTTCTGCAATTCTTCTGTTCCAGAATTTCCCCATAAAGAAAGTGTACCACTTGTTGGAAACGCAAGCCCTGTGACTAATCTTAAAAAAGTAGTCTTACCTGCTCCGTTTTGACCAATAAATCCATAAATTTTTCCTTTTTTTATTTGTAAATTTATGTGGTCTAATGCTAATGTTTGTTTATATTCTTTGGTTAAAGACTTTGCTTCTAAAATAATTGAACTCATATCCCAAACCTCCTTTACTTAAACCAGTATAACGGGCAATTTTAAAGAATTTCTTAAATCGTAATGAGAAAAGTTAAAAAAATAATAAAGCTAAGGAACGTTTAATCCTTAGCTTTATGTAGGCGGTAGCCAATGCCCCAAACAGTATCAATAAATTCTGTATCAGAGCATATCGCTTTTAATTTATTGCGTAAATTACTGATATGAACATTAAGTGTATTATCTTCAGCAATATATTCTGTATCCCAAACACTTTGAAAAAGATTCGATTTTGAAAATACTTTATCTGGATATTTCATCAACAATTCTAAAATGCCAAATTCTTTAGCGGTTAAGGATAATTCTATTCCATTCAAAAATGCTGTATTTTTCTCTAGGTCTAAAGTCAGATTGTTATATTGCAAACATTCTGTCTGGCTATTTTGAAATTGTACTCTTCGCAGATTACTTTCAATTCTGGCAAGCACTTCTTCCATATCAAAAGGTTTTGTGATATAATCGTCTGCTCCCAGACGAAGCAAGTCGATTTTATTTTGTGTAGTTTCTTTCGCTGAAATAATAATAACAGGTATCGTAAATTTCTTGCGTACATCAGATAAAATAATATCACCACTCCGATAAGGAAGCATAATATCAAGTATAATCAAATCAATTTTTTCTTTATTCAAAAAATCCAGAACATGAAGTCCATCATATTGGCAATGCACAGCATATCCTTTTTCTTTTAGAAAATCAGCCAATAACGCATTTATTTCTAAATCATCTTCAATAATCAATATTTTATTCATTAGCCTACCTCATTCCTGCAATGCTACTTTCCCATTATACATTTAAGGTTGTATTTCCTCAATACCATTGCAACCAATTATATGAGAGGGATTCTTATTTTGTCAATCTAATTGTAAGCAGAATAGTATAGATTGGATAAACAATTACCATACTATTCTGCTGTAACATTTATTCTACAATCTTCCAGTTATCGTCCTTATGAAGCACAAGCTCATACTGTGAGATTTGCGTCATTTTCGACTTGTTATCCAGATACTTTACGGACACGCTGACTTTGAGATTGTCGCCGTCTTTGGTAAAGACAGGGTTTACCAGTTCCGAAAATACATAGTCGCCGGATACAGGAGCAATCACACCGTCTTTGACATAGTAGGCAAGTTCCTTTTCCGTAGCACCATTGAGTAAGACCAGAACAGTCAAAAGAAGAACTTATGAAGTTGTGCATTATTAAACTCAACTCTTGTGACTTCTCCCTTTTTTATTTCACTTAAGATATCTTCCATATGTTTTTTTGTTAATTCTCCGGCTTTGCTTAGTTTTTTGATTCGTTGCGCCTGTGAAACAGATGGTGTGGATTGGGCATAATTCATTGCTTCTAGCAATTCTCTTTGTTCTTCTTTTGTTAATGCAGAGATTTCTACAGCAGGATTAAATGAGATTTCTCCCTGATCGAGCTTTTGAAGTAATTCAGGAATCAGTCTTGTTACTGCGATATATCTCTGAACCTGCTTTGGACTATCACCAAATTCTTCTCCAATTATTTCAATTGTCTTCTTACCTTTCTTTTGTTGGCCACTTTGTCCCTTTTTCCGGCCTACTTTTTGTTTCAGTGCTTCATTCTTCATTCTGTAAGCAAAAGCTTTTTCACTGAAAGAGATATGTTCCCGGTGCAAATTGGTATCAACCATTTTCACAACTGCATCTTCATAGCTCATAGGCTGGATCAGTACCGGTATTTTTCTATATCCCAAAAGCGCAGCAGCTCTTTTTCTTCGATGCCCGGAAATGATTTCATAAGTACCATCTTTGATTGGTCTGACAAGTAGTGGTGTTAAGATTCCGTACATTTTGATACTTTCTTTCAGCTTTTCCAGATCGTCATCATCCCTTACTTGGAAGGGGGGATGACGAAATGCTTTGAGTTGTTCTATTTCAATTTCTACTATGGTTTCGCCTTTCCAATTACTTTTTTCTTTTACTTTCTGCATGATTTACCTCCTTATCTTAGGACGACAAAAAACCCGTCCAAACTAGAATTTTTTATAAATCTAGTCTGAACGGGCATGCCATTCGTTCGTTAGCAGGGCTAACTCTTAAATATAGATTTCAGACATTTTATAGGATTACGTCTTACAGATGTCGAACTGGATTTATTAGACCAAGGCGCTGCTTGTTTATCTATTAGCCGATCAGAATATCTGAGAAAACTCCTGCTTGAAAAGCAAATCAATCACCAGATTGAAGTTGTTGCAGACATGAACGACCTCAGAAAACTGGTTAGTGAATATGGAAAGATCGGATCGAATCTCAATCAGATCGCCAAGCATTTTAACAGCGGTGGCAGTCAGTCACGTGCTATAGAAAACGAAATCCATCAGTGTATCACGGACTTATTCCTATTGAGAAAAGAGGTACTGAAACTGGCAGGTGGTATGATCATCTCTGCTACACACCTTGTAGAAGGAAGAGAAGGACTGAACGTTCTGATCCTGGATGATCACATTCCAGCAGGAGCAAAATTGTACTAAGAGAAGATTTTAAGCAGAAAAAATAGCAAGTAAAAATACTAAAAAGTAAGCCTTTAAGCCAAACTTAAGCCAATTGATGTATGGAAATATGCATTATATTTAAGAAAACAGAAAAGGTGATATTTTATTATGTAAATGAGAGAGAATATTTGAGGATATTCTCTCTTTTTCTGCAGATGACAGAGAAATATATGAAAAAACTATTCAAATAGTGCATGAAAAGAAGCAAGATGGTTCATAAAACACGATTTAAGCGAAAAAAGTCTCATGACCATGAGAAAAATCAAAGCAAAAAGTATAATGTTGTATATAAGAAGTATTTGGTGAGAGAAGGACTCTATAGAATTTGATTTTTAATGAAAATGCTCGGTGCTGATTGTTTTTTGCATGTAGCGATTAATGTATTGAATTTAAGTGTACTCAGTAATAATTCTATAAATACGTTAATGAGGAATATGTATTTATAAATATGACTTACAGAGATGTGAAAATGCACAAAAAATAAGAAGGGGATTTATGTGTTATGATGAAAAAATAAAAAGGGTATAGACAAAAACAGGTAATAATGGTAGTATAATAAAAAGTTTGTTATTACGTAATGGTAAGCAAGACTGTTTATTATACAAGGGGATTTTGTATTATGAGCAGTCTTTTTTATATTTTAATGCGTTTGATCACAGTAGATATCGGCAGGTGATGGATATTACGTAGAAATAGCTTATTACATTATTAATGGAATAGTTATTAAAGTTTGTATAAAGGTGAAGGTAACCGTGAAAATAGTCAGAGTATTGAATACAAATGCAGTTGTTAGTATTAATCAGGAAGGACGAGAACTGATCATAACAGGAGCTGGAATCGGGTTCAAGAAAAAGAAGGGTGAAAATCTGGATGAAGCACTGGCAGATAAAACCTATTATCTAGAAAGTGTCGATGACAGCCGGAGATTACAGGAAGTAGTAAAAGAAATCTCAGAAGAATATCTGGAAATTGCAAGCCGGGTTGTAAAGACTGCGAGAGAAGAAGGACTGAAAGTCAGGGATTCCTTGTACGTGACGCTTACAGATCATATTAATTCTGCAGTTGACAGATATCGTGAGAATATAGCATTAAAAAATATGATGAAGCTTGAGATTCGCAAATTTTATCCACAAGAATATGAAATCGGATTAAAGGCGGTAAAATGGATACAGGAGCAAAACGATGAGAATCTGGGAGTAGACGAAGCCGCATTTATAGCAATGCACATTATTTCGGCAGAACTTGGAAATGGAAGTGATGTAGATTTCAATAAGATAACGGAACTGATCAATGCAGTTCTTCAAATCGTAAGAATATATTTTAAGATAGAATTTGATGAGAAGTCGATATCATATGAACGTTTCCTGACACATTTGAAATTTTTTGCAGCTAGAGTATTTGACAATACAATCTATCAGGATAGTATGCAGGAGATTTACAAAGTATTGATTGAACAGAATGAATATGTTTATTCAGGAGTCAGAAAGATTGTAGAATATATTGAAAAACAGTATTCTTACAAATTGACAATAGATGAAAGATTATATTTATTAATACACATCAAAAGAATATTGGACGAACAATCGGAATAGATTGCAGGTTTGTTATTATTTAGTTAAGCAAGACCTGACTTAAAAGAAAGCAGCGGTCCCGGGAAGCGTATGCTCTTTTAAGTCGGGTCTTTGTTATATATATGAAAAAATAAAAAAGAAAATTGAGGTAAATGAAAATGGATTACGAAAGTATAGCAAAAAAAATCCTCCAAAGAGTCGGGGGAAAGGAAAATGTAATCAGCCTGGTACATTGTATGACGAGACTGCGTTTTACATTAAAAGATGAATCAATTGTAGACGATGAAGCAGTGAAAAAGACCAAAGGCGTTATGGGAATCATGAAAAAAGCCGGTCAGTATCAGATTATCATCGGTAATGATGTGGCAAATGTCTATGCAGAGCTTAATAAGCTTGGAAATTTTTCAAACGAAGTACCGAAAAAAGCACCACAGAATAAGGAAAAACAGAATGTATTTTCTATGCTGATGGATACAATCTCCGGTATCATGGCACCGGTTATTCCGGCAATCATCGGAGCTGCAATGATCAAAGTACTTCTTACATTACTTCCAATGATCGGTGTTCTGAGTACAAAAGGTGATACTTATAATCTGTTAAGTGTTATGGGTGACGGCGCATTTTTCTTTATGCCGGTATTGATTGCGATATCTGCATCTAAAAAATTTGGAACGAATATGTATTATGCGGCAAGTATAGCGTTGATTATGTTGCATCCAAATTTTATTTCATTCATGAATAGTGCAAATGATGCAAAAGAAACTGTAAAATTTCTTAAATTTATTCCGGTAACATATGCATCTTATGCTTATTCTGTTATTCCGATTATTCTGGCAGTATGGTCGCTGAAATATGTCGAGCGTCTGGTAGATAAGATTACACCGGTAGTAACCAAGAACTTCTTAAAACCGATGTTGGTAGTGTTGATCGAAGCACCTATTGCATTGATTATTCTTGGACCTTTAGGTGCAATCTGTGGTAACGTATTATCAACAGTTGTTTATACAATTCATGATAAACTTGGATTTATTGCGATCGGTCTTGTGGCGGGTGTATATCCTTTCGTTGTTATGGCAGGTATGCATCATGCATTTACACCAATCAAACTGGGAATGATTGCTTCCACAGGATTTGAAAACTTTATCTGTATCGGAGAACTTTGCTCTAACATGGCACAGGGTGCTGCATCGCTTGCAGTAGCAGTAAAGAGTAAGAACAAAGATTTTAAACAGATTGCCGGATCTTCTGCATTTTCGGCATTATTTGCAGGAATTACAGAGCCAGCTCTGTATGGTGTAACATTACGTTTGAAACGTCCGATGTTAGGAGCATGTATCGGTGCTGCTGCAGGTGGATTATTTGGTGGATTTTTCCAGATGAAATGTTTTGGTATTGCGACACCTGCGATCGTAACAATCGTTCAGTATGTAGAAAAAGGGAAACCGCAGAGTCTGTTATTTGCAGCACTTACGATTCTCCTTACAATAGTGGTTGCATTCATTGCGACAATGATCATTGGATTTGAAGATGTAGTAGATGAAAATGATGATGAATTAGACATGCTGGAAACAGAAAGCAAAGAAGAAGTAAAAGCAATGGAGAATGCGATTGATATTGCAAGTCCGGCAGAAGGAAAAGCAATTTCACTGTCAGAAGTTGCAGATGCAACATTTGCACAGGAAATTCTTGGAAAAGGTGCGGCAATCGTTCCGGAAAAAGGAGTGATCTATGCACCATTTGATGGAAAAGTAGATGTGATGTTTGAAACGGGACATGCAGTAGGTCTTGTAGGAGAGAATGGGGTAGAACTTCTAGTACACATCGGAATCGATACCGTAAATCTGGAAGGAAAATATTTCTCACCGAAGAAAGCAGCAGGAGATGTTGTGAAAAAGGGTGATGTGTTGATCGAATTTGATATTGAAAAAATAAAAGAGGCTGGATATGATGTAACAACGCCGGTGATCGTTTCAAACACAGATCAGTATGCAATAGTTGAAAAAACAGCAACAGGAGAAGTAACAAAAGAAAGTAACCTTATCAAAGTTCAGTAAAGGAAAGGAATATGGATATGGAAGAAATGAAAGTGACAAGATTTCCAAAAGACTTTCTATGGGGAAGCGCTTCAGCGGCTTATCAGATTGAAGGTGGATGGAAAGAAGATGGAAAAGGTGTGACAAACTGGGATACATTTGTACGTATCCCAGGGAAAACATATAAAGCAACGACCGGTGATGTAGCGGTAGATCATTATCACCACTATAAAGAGGATATTGCATTAATGGCAGAGATGGGATTAAAAACATACCGGTTTTCTGTCTCCTGGGCCCGTATTTATCCGGAAGGAAGAGGTACGGTCAATGAAAAAGGACTTGCATTTTATCAGGATATTATTGATGAATGCTTGAAATATGGAATTGAGCCGATGGTGACAATTTTCCACTGGGATCTTCCGCAGGCATTGGTGGATCTGTATGGTGGATGGGAAAGCCCGAATATTATAGAGGATTATGTGAGATATGCGAGAACCTTGTTTGAGCATTATGGAGACAAGGTAAAATATTGGATTACCTTAAACGAACAGAATATCTTTACATCTCTTGGATGGCTGACAGCACAGCATCCGCCGGGAAAATTTGATGCTCAGAAGACATTTTATCAGGTAAACCACCATGCATTTATGGCACACGCGAAAGCAGTACTTGCATATCGCGAAATGGGAGGAAAAGGTGAGATCGGTGCAAGTTTTGCTTATACACCATCTTATGCTATTGACTGCAAACCGATAAATGCAATGGCGAAACGAGACTATGATGAGTTGAAAAACTTCTGGTGGATGGATGTATATGCATACGGAAGATATCCAAAAGCTGCGATGGCATATCTGAAGAAAAAGGGATATGCACCGGAAATAGCAGATGGAGATATGGATATACTGAAAAAAGCAGCATCAGAGATTACATTTATGGGTGTAAATTATTATCAGAGTTGTGTATGTGAATATAATCCAATGGATGGAGTAACACCATACGGTACAATGAATACGACAGGGGTAAAAGGTTCTGCACAAGAACTTGGTATGCAGGGAATCTATAAAAATCCAGCAAATCCATATCTAATGACAACCGACTGGGACTGGACGATTGATCCGATGGGGATCAGGTTTTGCTGTCGTGAGATTACAAGCCGCTATGGTCTTCCAATCGTGATTTCCGAAAATGGTCTAGGAGCATTTGATAAAAAGACAGAAGGAAACCAGATTCATGATGAATACAGGATTCATTATCTGAAAGAACATTTAAAAGAACTGGGAAAAGCAATTGAAGAAGGTTGCGAAATTTGGGCTTATTGTACATGGTCATTTACAGACCTTCTGAGCTGGCTGAATGGTTATCAGAAACGTTATGGTTTCGTCTATGTAGATCGGGATGAAGAAGAAGGCGGAACACTGAATCGTTATAAAAAAGATAGTTTTTACTGGTATCAGGATGTTATAAAAACTGATGGTGAGAACTTATATAAGTAAAAAACTAGTTCTGCTCGTCTTACTATTTTAATTATAATTGCAATCAAAAATCGTTGTTCATTTTGTCGCTAAAGTTTAAGAATTACACCTATAAAATGCGAGAAATCTTGTCCATATTGTGGATATAAAATAGAGTAAGTGGTAAAGAAAAATTCAGTTTTATTGTTTTCTTATTAAGATTTGTAAAAACTAAATATAGAATGATCGACGAAGATAGATAAAATAAATACACTCCTATGATTTCAATTTTGAAGTCATAGGGGTATTTTTTATTTGTAAGCAAAAGCTTTTTCACTGTAGCATGTTTTCTTCTGTGGCCGGATATGATCTCATAGTAGCCATCCGGTACTGGTCTGACGATCAGCGGATTTAAGATGCCATACTTCTCAATGCTTTCCTGCAGAAGAAACATTTCCTTATCATCTTTCACTTGAAACGGATGCTCTTTGAATGGACGAAGACGCTCAATCTCAATTTCTATGATTCTTTCTTCTTTTTCTCCTGATTGTCTGTTTGGTTCAGTCATCTTGACTCCTTTCCTCCAGGATTCAGGAACTAAAAAATGCCTGCCTGGAACTTTTATAAATAGTAAAGTTCCAAACAGACATTGCTGTTTGACCATTAGCTGTAGCTAATAGAATTGAATACTGTTTCAGCTAATTTATGTTTGCAAAACGGTAATTTTGATCAGCTGTCAGCTAACAAAAATCGGATTGCGTTAGCTGGAAATTGATCATTTTAAATGGAATTTTATGTCACGAACGTGATTAGAAAATAACAAAAGCGTTCGTTGTCAGCTAATCCAGCTAACATTTTCGAACGCTTTGAAGCCCGTCGCCAAGAGGATTTGAACCTCCGACCCCTCGCTTAGGAGTTATACAGGGTGCTGTCAATTTTTGGTATGTTCTGTATAATAA
>SKEW01000817.1_pt1 | contig 20434 bp, 19 predicted proteins | sample 4841441 | NCBI WGS metagenome assembly SKEW01 (sample SAMN11008799, study PRJNA524170) | human gut metagenome | isolation source: fecal sample from pouch patient p41 | place: Israel: Tel-Aviv | reverse complement strand
AGAATGTAGGAAAAGGAACACCGACAGTATTCTGGGATATCGTACCGGATAGTGATCAGTGCGAAATCTATACATACATGGCAGGTGGCGGATGTACACTGCCAGGAAAAGCTATGGTTCTTATGCCAGGCGAAGGATACGAAGGAGTTACAAAATTTGTCCTTGATGTTATGACATCTTACGGACTGAATGCATGTCCTCCGCTGCTTGTCGGAGTCGGTGTTGCTACATCTGTTGAGACAGCAGCATTACTTTCCAAGAAAGCTCTTATGAGACCGCTTGGAAGCCACAATGAAAATGAACGTGCAGCGTCTATGGAGAAACTGCTTGAGGATGGAATTAACGCAATTGGACTTGGACCTCAGGGAATGGGCGGAAAGTATTCTGTTATGGGAGTTCACATTGAGAATACAGCAAGACATCCATCCACAATTGGAGTTGCTGTTAATGTTGGATGCTGGTCACACAGACGTGGACATATTGTATTTGATAAGGACCTTAACTACACAATCACAACACATTCGGGGGTGACATTATAATGCTGGAAATAAAAGATGGAAAAAAGATTTTAACAACACCAGTCTCAGCTGAGGATCTCAAAGATATTCATGCAGGAGATATCATTTATCTGAACGGAAGCATGACAACTTGCCGTGACGTTGCACACAGAAGACTCGTTGAAGAAGGACGTGAGCTTCCGGTTGATGTAAAAGATGCAGCAATCTTCCACGCAGGCCCGATCATCAGACCACTTGAAAATGATAAATTTGAAATGGTTTCTGTAGGACCGACAACAAGTATGCGTATGGAAAAATTTGAGTATGAATTTGTAAAAGAGTCCGGAGTTCGTGTGATCATCGGAAAAGGTGGAATGAAAGAAAACACAGAGCGTGCATGTAAAGAATTCGGAGCAATTCATTGTGTATTCCCAGCAGGAAATGCTGTTGTTGCAGCAACAGAAGTTGAGGAAATCGTTGATGCTCAGTGGAGAGACCTCGGAATGCCTGAGACACTGTGGCACTGCCGCGTAAAAGAGTTCGGACCACTGATCGTATCTATTGACACAGAGGGACGCAACCTGTTTGAAGAGAACAAAGTAGTCTTCAATGAGAGAAAAGAAAAAGCGATCGAAGAGATCTGCAAACATGTAAGCTTTATTAAATAAGTCGTGCCAGGACATTAAAGTTTACTCGAAAAATCTGAGCCACTCATGCCTGAAAAGCGACTCAGATTTATGAAATCAGAAATTAAACCAATTTTACTGCCATGTAAAAATATACCATAAAATATAAGCCAAATGATCTGTTCGGCCAGGGACAGATAAAAAAGATATCGGAGCACACGAAAAATGTAAGTGTGTTTCGATATCTTTTTTGTTTTGCAAAATCTATTTATTTTGTTCCGAAAATGCGATCCCCGGCATCCCCAAGTCCCGGACAGATGTAAGCATCTTTGTTCAGCTCTCTGTCAATATGTCCTACGTACAGCTGAATATCCGGATGTGCTTCCATCAGACGTTCTACGCCCTCCGGAGCAGCAATGATAGCCATGAATTTGATCTTCTTTCCGCCATGTTGTTTGATAAAATCAACAGCAGCAACAGCAGAACCACCTGTAGCAAGCATAGGATCTGTAACAACGATCAGACGTTCAGAGATTGGGCTTGGCAGTTTGCAGTAGTATTCGTGTGGCTCATGTGTCTCCTCATCACGATACAGACCAATATGACCAATCTTTGCAGTCGGGACTAAAGCCTGAAGACCGCTTACCATTCCAAGACCGGCACGTAAGATTGGTACAATAGCAAAGTTCTTGCCTGCAATCTGTGGTGTCATACATTTTTCAATCGGTGTTTCGACTTCCACATCTTCTAATGGAAGGTCTTTTAAAGCCTCATATCCCATTAACATAGCAATTTCTTCTACCAGTGCACGGAATTCAGCAGTTCCTGTGTTTTTATCTCTTAATTTAGAGATTTTGTGCTGAATCAGTGGGTGTTTCATCTCAATTACATTATTCATTTTTTGAATTCCTCCATCAATTTTCTGCCCCCTATTATAACGAGTTTCTTGTTTGGAGACTACCCCCTTTTTTAATAAAAGGGGAAAAATTAATGAAAGAATAAAGAATAGCAAAAAAGATGAATTGTGAAAAACAGACAAAAAAATGAGAGACAATCTATTAGAAATAGACAAATTTTATATTAGTGTCAGGAAAAAGGACAGAAGTCCTTTAGATGTATAAAGAAATATGCAATACTCTAGCTACTATTTTTGCGAAAAGGAGAAAAAGAACATGAAAAAACGAAACTTGGGAAACAGAAAGGGGCAGAGGATACGACAAGCGGTAGGAACATCAATGCTCGGTGTATCACTTGTACTCACGTCAGGGGTCACAGTTCTGGCAGAAGAAGCAGTCACGGATTCGGAAAATGTTGTTACTGAGGCAGTTGTAGAAGATGCAGAAAAGGCTGCAGCGCTGGATGCCGAAGTTGCGCTTGCTGAAGATTATACTGGCTGGGATACGCTGAAGGTATTTGAGACAACAGATGTTCACGGCTACATTACGGATGTTTCCACTTACAAAGACGAAACATTCCAGTATCGTCTGGCGTATATTTCCAATGTTGTCAATCAGGCACGTGCAAATACAGCATATGATGACGTAATCCTTGTAGATGGCGGGGATATTTATCAGAGCACACCACATTCTAATCTGACTTACGGAAATTATTTGAGAGCAGCATTTGACACGATGAAGTATGATGCAGTAGCACTCGGAAATCACGAATTTGACTGGGATGTTACAAAGTATGCAGCAGACAGTAGCGGAACAATGGCTTCTTATGAAACAAAAGATACCGGGAAGGTGAATCCTGCTATTCCGGTTGTTACATGTAACCTTTATTATGCAGGAACAGACACTAGAGTTGATTTTACACAGGATTATACAGTTGTAGAAAAAGCAGGATATACAGTTGCGATTGTCGGATGGGCTGACGAATATAGCGCAGATATTAAAGCATCACAGATTGCACCGTACAAGATTGATGGGGATCTTGAGAAGCTGAAAGAAAAAACGAAGAAAGTAAAAGAAGATGAGGATGCAGATGTTGTGATCGTTCTTGCACATGCTTCACCGAAGGAGATTGCAGAAGCTGTGGATCCGGAGGTTGTAGACCTGGTATGCGGCGGACATAGCCATAAGAGCTCAACAGGAACGGCAAGTAATGGCGTGGACTACATTCAGGGCAACTGCAAGGCGCAGGGATACGGAACAGCAGACATAAAAATCAATCCGGATACAAAAGAAGTAGATGTTGTTGATCCAAACTTTACTTACATTACATCTAAAACAAATAATGAGCATCTGTACTACAAAGATGGAACAAACACACAACTTGATGAGAAAATCGTGAAGATTAGTCAGGAAGCCTGGGATGCTGTGAAAGGTGAGATGTATGAAGTTCTTGCAACTGCAGATCAGAGCATCACAAAAGATGTAGTTGAAGGAAGTATTGTGACAAGTACAGCCGGAACCTGGCTGACAGGATTGATGTTGGATGCAACAAAAGATCTGAATACTGTTGCAGCATTTGCAAACAGTGGTGGAATCCGTACTAATCTGGTTATGGAGGAAGGACAGACAACGAGAGATATTACGGTTGCTGATATTTATACAATCAGTCCATTTGGAAATCGTCTGCTCACATATGCAATCACAGGAAAACAGATGGCAACACAGATTGAGAATGCAATCAAGTTCGATGATAATGACAAAGTAATCTACAATTATACGAACTTTGGAGATCAGTTTGCAGGAATCACTGTAACTTATGAAAAACAGGACAAGAGCATTAAAGTGTTATCTATCGTTACAGATGCAGGTGAGATCATAGATGTTAATGATGAAACAAAAACTTACAACGTAGTTGTAAATGAATACTGTGCGACACTTTCTCAGGAAGGAATCGATTCTGTATTTAAAAATCTGACACCACTTGTTGCTCTTGATGAAGCGTCGGTAGATAATCTTAGTGCAATTGAAGCATTACGTGCACGCAGAGATTCTGAAGGACTGGCTATGAAGGTAGATACAACAGCACATTTGAAAGAAGATGCAGGAGAGGCAGAAGTTTGCGAACAGATGACTGGACTTCTTAATAAGGCAGATAAGTTCAATGCTGATAATGTAAAACCGGAAAATAAAGCAGAATTAGAGCAGTTGAACAAGGATATTGATGCGCTGATCGCAGGAGGAAAGCTCACAGAAGGACAGATAACTGTACTTCAGAGTAAAAAGCAGGAAATCGATACACTTTTGAATAAGCTGAAAGAAATGGAAGCAGAATCAAAGAAAGAAGATCCAAAGAAAGAAGAACCGAAGAAGGAAGAACCAAAGAAAGAAACACCGAAGGCAGATCCTGTTAAGAAAACAGACAATGAGAAAAAAGCTGCAAAGACAGGAGATGAGAATTCTCTGATGTTATGGATTCTTATGATGGGAACAGCAGGTGTTGGAATTACTGCTTCAGCAACAAAGATGAAATGTAGAAATAAATAGAAAAAGAGATTTTTAGTAAAAATAAAGGATATTCGTCTTTGAGTAAAAACAAACGGTAGGTATTTTGCATAAAAAAACTGGGATAAAATTGTGGAATAAAGACAAAATGTAAATAGAATGTAAAAAAAGGACTATAGTCCTGTTAAATACTTGGGACATATGTCATTATTGTGCTTACAGAATCCCAGAGAGAAAAATAAAAAGGAGGAAATGGGTTATGAACAAGAGAATAGTAGCAGCATTGCTGGCGGGGGTTATGGCATTTTCACTCACAGCATGCGGAGGAAGTGGAGACAAGAAGGGAAGTACATCTGATGCAGGTGACGGCGCAGATATGAAGATTGCAATGGTAACAGACTCAGGTGATATCACAGACCAGAGTTTCAATCAGACAACTTATGAAACATGTAAATCCTGGTCAGCAGATAATGATGTAGAGTTCAATTACTACAAACCAGAGAGCGATTCTGACGAGGCTCGTAATGCAAGCGTAGATCAGGCTGTTGCAGATGGAGCAAATGTAGTTGTTCTTCCAGGATACATGTTCGCAGCAGTAATCGTAGATCAGTCTGAAGTATATCCGGATGTTAAATTCGTAGCACTTGACGTAAGTGCAGGAGATATCTGTGAAAAAGGTGTAGGTGAAGGATACACATACAACCCAGATGATTACGAAGTAAGTGATTATTACAACACAGATAACGTATACTGCTGTACTTATCAGGAAGAAATTTCAGGATTTATGGCAGGATATGCAGCAGTTAAACTTGGTTACAAACATCTTGGATTCCTCGGTGGAATGTCAGTTCCGGCTGTAACACGTTTTGGTTATGGATATGTACAGGGTGCTGATAAAGCAGCAGAAGACCTTGGAATCACAGATCAGGTAGCTGTTGAGTATGTTTGCGGCGGACAGTTCTACGGTGACGCAGACATTACAGCTTATATGGACACATGGTATGGAAGTAAAGGTGTTGAAGCTGTCTTCGCATGTGGTGGCGGAATCTATACATCAGCAGCTGAGGCAGCTGTTAAAGCTGGTGGCAAGGTAATCGGAGTTGATTCTGACCAGTCAGGAATCATTAACTCATTCGAAGATGGTCTTACAATTACATCCGCAATGAAAGGTCTTTCAACAACTGTAGATACAGTTCTTACAGCAATCAAAGGCGGCGAATGGGATAAATATGTGGGAAAAATCGATAACCTTGGTCTTGTGTCAGAAAATCCGGACGAAAACTTTGTACAGCTTCCAATGGAAACAACACAGTGGGATGACACATTCACACAGGACGATTACAAAGAGTTGGTTAAGAAACTGTATGACGGCGAGTACGAAGTAAGCGGAGACATCTCAGCAATGCCAAAGACAGCTATCACAGTGAATGATTACGGCAGCATCAAATAATAAACAGTAACGATGAATTTTAAGAGGAAAGTAAAGAGTGATTTACTTTCCTCTTATCACCCTAATGGAATTTTGTATACTGTTTAACCAGGAAAACATAGGAGGATATACAAATGAGCGAGTATGCAATAGAAATGTTGGGAATTACCAAAAGATTTCCTGGAATTATTGCAAATGATAATATTACACTTCAGTTAAAGAAGGGCGAGATTCATGCACTGCTTGGCGAAAACGGTGCCGGAAAATCAACACTTATGAGTGTTCTTTTTGGATTATATCAGCCGGAAGAAGGAGAAATCCATAAAGACGGAAAGAAAGTAGACATCCAGAATCCGAACGATGCGAATGATCTTGGAATCGGAATGGTGCATCAGCATTTTAAACTGGTAGAATGCTTTAGTGTTTTGGATAATATCATCCTTGGAGTTGAGACAACAAAGAATGGTCTGCTTCAGAAAGATGGAGCACGGAAGAAAGTTATGGAACTGTCTGAGAAATACGGTCTGTCTGTAGATCCGGATGCGATCATCGAGGATGTTACAGTTGGTATGCAGCAGAGAACAGAGATTTTGAAAATGCTTTATAAAGACAATGAGATCCTGATCTTCGATGAGCCGACAGCGGTTCTTACTCCACAGGAAATTCAGGAGTTGATGCAGATCATGAAGAATCTTGCAGCAGAAGGAAAGAGTATTCTTTTCATTACACATAAACTTGCAGAAATCATGCAGGTTGCAGACAGATGTAGTGTTTTGAGAAAAGGAAAATACATCGGAACAGTAGATATCAAGGATACTACTCCAGAGAAACTTTCAGCGATGATGGTTGGAAGAGATGTCAACTTTATCGTTGATAAAGAAGAGGCAAAACCGGGCGAAGTGGTTCTTGATATCAAAGATATGACAGTTGCCTCTAAACGCCACAAAAATAATGCAGTCAATGGAGTATCTCTTCAGGTTAGAAGAGGCGAAATCGTATGTATCGCAGGAATTGATGGAAACGGACAGACAGAATTCGTATATGGACTTTCAGGACTTGAACCAATCACCGGTGGAACAGTTACAATGAACGGACAGGATATCACTCATATGCCGATCCGCAAAAGACTGACTTCCGGAATGAGTCATATCCCGGAGGACAGACATAAACACGGCTTGGTGCTGGATTATTCATTGGAAGATAATATTGTGCTTCAGAGATATTTCGAACCGCAATTTACAAATAAGTTTGGATTTTTAAAGCGTAAAGCAATCCGTGAATATGCAAATAGACTGATTGAAGAATATGATATCCGTTCCGGTCAGGGAGCAATTACAAAGACAAGATCCATGTCCGGGGGAAACCAGCAGAAAGCAATCATTGCCAGAGAGATTGATAAAGATCCTGAACTGTTAATCGCTGTACAGCCGACAAGAGGACTTGACGTAGGAGCAATCGAACATGTGCATAAGCAGCTGGTAGCTGCAAGAGATGCAGGAAAAGGAGTACTCCTTGTAAGTTTGGAACTGGATGAAGTAATGAATGTTTCTGACAGAATCCTTGTAATGTATGAAGGAGAGATTGTTGGAGAGTTCGATCCGAAGAAAGTAACAGTGGAAGAATTGGGACTTTACATGGCAGGTTCAAAAAGAAAGGAGACAAAGAGCAATGAATAAAGAGTCAAAAAAAGAAAGTATTTGGCGAAATAATGCGGTTCAGACGATCATTGCATCGCTTCTGTGTATTCTGCTTGGACTTCTTGTAGGTTATATCGTATTACTTATTATCAATCCTCAGGGTGCTGCGGGAGCAATCGTTGCAATTTTGAAAAACTATTTCTACTATCCAAGTTCAATAGCAGTTAAGAAATATTGCGGAACAACGATGGTTAAAGCATCAGCACTTCTGATGTGTTCTTTATCTGTATTGTTTGCTTACAAAGTTGGACTGTTCAACATTGGAGCAGCAGGACAGTATGTAGTAGGAGCAGGAGCTTCTCTGTATTTCGCATTAAAGTTTGGAGCACCTTGGTATGTCTGCCTTATCGCAGCAATCCTTATCGCAGCTTTGGTTGGTGGAATTTCAGGAGCGTTGAAAGCTTACTTTAATGTAAATGAAGTTATTTCCTGTATCATGTTGAACTGGATCTCTCTTTACATTGTAAATATGCTTCTTACAAAAGTAAAAGCGGAATCAACACCGTATACAGTTGATCTGAAGAGCGGAAACAAGAGCGCACTCCTTCCAAACTGTGGACTTGATAGCTTATTTGCAGGAAATGAATTCGTAACGATCGGACTTCCGTTAGCTATAATTATGGCAATCCTTGTGTGGATCATTCTTGGAAAGACAAAATTTGGTTATGAATTAAAAGCTACAGGTATGAATAAAAATGCTGCAAAATATTGTGGTATGAAAGAGAAGAGAAACATTATTCTTACAATGATGATCTCAGGTGCACTTGCAGGAATGGGTGCGGCATTCTTCTACTTAAGTGGTATCGAGACATGGATGGTACAGCAGACAAGCGTGCCGAGCATGGGATTCAACGGAATCGCAGCCGCATTCCTTGGAGGACTTGATCCAATTGGAACAATCTTTGCTTCTTACTTCATCCAGCATATTACAAGTGGTGGAACTTATGTTGATAAGACAATGTATTGTACTCAGATCTCTGATCTGATCTCAGCGGTTATTATTTATCTTTGTGGTTTTGTATTCTTCTTTAAGCTCTGGTTTAACCGTTATTTGAATAAGAGAGATGAGAAGAAAGAAGTAAAAGGAGGTACTAAATAATGACATTATTACTCCAATATACTTTAATATTTGCATCGGTTCTGATTCTTGTCGCACTCGGCGGATGTTTCTCAGAACACAGTGGTGTTATCAACATTGGTCTTGAAGGAATCATGGTTATGGGTGCTCTTGGCGGAGCTTTGATGATGAAATATCTTCCGAACAGTATGGCTGCTCCGCTTGTGATCCTTCTTGTAGTGTTGGCAAGTGTGTTTGTGGGAATGCTTTTTTCATTGCTTTTAGGTGTTGCTTCTATCCATTTCAATGCAGATCAGACGCTTGTAGGAACAGCACTGAACCTGTTAGGACCGGCACTCGCAGTTGTTATCGTAAGAGCGATCAACACAGCAGAAAATGTAGATAATGTATCATCAACAATCGCATATAAACATGCGAAGAAAGCATTTCTTGTTAATATTGGAAAATTTGAATTCAGCTGGTTTATGCTTCTTGCGTTGTTAGTTCTTATTGCATCCTATATCGTATTGTATAAGACAAAATTCGGACTCAGACTTATGGCATGTGGAGAGCATCCGCAGGCAGCTGACTCTGTAGGAATCAATGTATATAAGATGCGTTATGCAGGAGTTCTTATTTCAGGTGCTCTTGGCGGACTTGGCGGACTTGTATATATTACAGCCGGTGTTAGTGAGTGGAAGTTTGAAAATGGTGTGGCAGGATTTGGCTTCCTTGCTCTCGCCGTAATGATCTTTGGTCAGTGGAAGCCTGTTAATATCGGACTTGCAGCAGTTCTTTTTGGATTGTTCCGTGCACTTTCCAATGTATACACAGGATTCCCTGCACTGGTAGCATTGAAGCTTCCAAGTACATTATATAATATGTTCCCATACATTATTTCTCTTATCGTTCTTATATTTGTATCAAAGAATTCGAGAGCACCGAAAGCGGAAGGAATACCTTATGATAAGGGACAAAGATAAAAGAAAAGGTGTATAATAAAAATATCAAATTGCAGAAAGGTGGCAATATCATGAAAAACTATTCAGAAGATCAAAACAGACAGTATCATATTCAGGTCGCAAAAGGAGAAGTAGGGCGTTATGTGATCATGCCAGGAGATCCAAAACGTTGCGTGAAGATTGCACAGTATTTTGATGATCCGGTTCTGGTTGCAGACAATAGAGAGTACATTACATACACGGGAACACTTGATGGAGTAAAAGTGAGTGTGACATCTACGGGTATTGGTGGACCATCTGCATCTATTGCAATGGAAGAATTGTACAGATGTGGAGCAGACACTTTTGTGAGAATCGGAACCTGCGGAGGTATGCAGACAGAGGTTAAAAGTGGGGATATTGTGATTGCGACAGGAGCAATTCGTATGGAAGGAACATCCAAGGAGTATGCACCGATCGAGTATCCGGCAGTAGCAGATCTTGATGTTACAAATGCATTGGTTGTGGCAGCAAAGCAGAAGAATTTTACACATCATACAGGAGTCGTACAGTGTAAGGATGCATTTTATGGACAGCACGAACCGGAAAAGATGCCCGTTGGCTATGAATTGATCAACAAATGGGAAGCATGGAAAATGATGGGATGCCTTGCATCAGAGATGGAGTCAGCGGCAATGTTTATTTGTGCATCTAAATTAAGAGCAAGAGCAGGTTCTTGTTTCCTTGTTGTGGCTAACCAGGAAAGAGAAAAACTTGGACTTGAGAATCCGGTTGTTCATGATACTGATATGGCAATCCAGGTAGCAGTTGAAGCAATCCGCAAACTGATCAAAGCAGATCAGGAAAACAAATAATAATAGTTAAAAGAATCGATTATTTAGCAATAAGAATAGAAACGGAGATTATACAATGGATATCAAAGAAATTTTAAAACATGTTGATCATACACTTCTTCTTCAGGGGTCTACATGGGAAGAGATCAAACAGATTTGTGATGACGCAATGAAATACGGAACAGCTTCCGTTTGTATTGCACCAAGCTACGTAAAACAGGCAGCAGAGTATATGGGTGATAAGATGGCAGTTTGTACAGTAATCGGATTTCCGAATGGATATATGACAACTGCGGCAAAAGCATTTGAGACAAAAGACGCACTGGAAAACGGAGCTTCTGAGATCGATATGGTAATCAATATCGGATGGCTCAAAGATAAAAAGTATGATCTGATCGAAAATGAGATCAGAAGCCTGAAAGAAATCTGTGGCGACAAAATTCTTAAGGTTATTATCGAGACATGTTTCCTTACGGATGAAGAGAAGATCAAGATGTGCGAGATTGTAACAAATGCAGGTGCTGATTATATCAAGACTTCTACAGGATTTGGTGGAGCCGGGGCAACATTTGAAGATATTAAACTGTTCTCAGAGCATATTGGACCAAATGTGAAGATGAAAGCAGCAGGTGGAATCTCCTCTATTGAAGATGCCGAAAAGTTCCTTGAGCTTGGAGCGGAACGTCTTGGAACAAGCCGTATCATCAAGATTGTAAAGAATGAGGAAGCAACAGGGTATTAAAGAAAAGAGGTGGAGGTAATGGAACAGATTATGGTTGAAAAATTAATTGATACAGCGATTGAGCAACTTAAGTTTTCCTATACACCTTATTCGAATTTCAAAGTTGGAGCGGCACTTCTTGCAAAAAACGGAGAGATTTATGCAGGATGCAATATAGAAAATGCATCCTACACACCGACAAACTGTGCGGAGAGAACTGCATTTTTTAAGGCGGTAAGCGAAGGTGTTCGTGATTTTCAGGCAATCTGCATTGTCGGTGGCAAAGATGGAAAATTGACGGAATACACTGCGCCATGTGGTGTATGCCGTCAGGTCATGATGGAATTCTGTAATCCGAAGACATTCCAGATCATTCTTGCAGTGGATAAAGAACGATATGAAATTTATACTTTAGAAGAGCTGATGCCTCTTGGGTTTGGACCATTAAATTTGGTATAATATATACGAATTAAAAGCTGACGAAGGAAGGGGGATTTAACAATGACAAGAGAAGATATTATAAAATTGCCAAAGGTGGAATTGCACTGTCATCTGGACGGATCACTGAGTCGGGAATTTGTGGGAAAGAGACTTGGAAGACCGGTAGGAAGAGAAGAACTGAGTGTGTCCGATGACTGTGCAAGTCTTGCAGAATATCTGGAAAAGTTTGATCTGCCGGGGCAATGCTTACAAGATGAAGAAGGTCTTGAAGAAGCCGGTTATGATGTGCTTAGAAGTATGAAACAGGAGAATGTGATTTATTCTGAGATCCGTTTCGCCCCCCTTCTTTCAGAGACAGATGATATGAATTGTAACAAAGTGATCGAATCAGTCTTAAGAGGTCTTGAAAGAGGTAAGAAAGAGTTTGGAATTGACTTCGGCCTGATTGTATGTGCGATGCGGCATCACAGCGAAGAAATGAACTGGCGCATGATACGTACAGCGAGAGAATATCTTGGCTCAGGAGTGTGCGCAGCAGATCTTGCAGGTGCGGAAGCTTCCTATCCTATGTCAGAGTTTAAAAATCTCTTTCAAAATACCCATAAGATAGGAATGCCATTTACAATCCATGCAGGGGAATGTGGAAGTGCTCAGAATATAATAGATTCCGTGGAAGCCGGAGCGGGAAGAATTGGACATGGAATCGCAATGAGAGGACATGGAGATCTGATTAAAGAACTTGCCGGAAAAGGGATAGGAATCGAGATGTGCCCAATCAGTAATCTGCAGACGAAAGCGGTAGCAGGGCCGGAGGAATATCCGATCAGAGAGTTTTTGGATGGTGGTTTAAAAGTGACGGTCAATACGGACAATCGAACAGTCAGTGACACAACCATGACAAAGGAATTGGAATTTATTCAAAACACATACGGAATCCAAGATGATAAAATCTATCTTTTGATGAAGAATGCAGCAGATGTGGCTTTTACGAACGATACGATAAGAGAAAAATTATATCGGACAATTAAGAATAGCTGATATGACTGAGTAGGGGAAAATGAGGGAAGTTTATGGCGCATAAGTATTTACACGAAATGTTACCATTTTTAAAAGAAATCGATAAAAAAAGACAGGAACAATTTGAAATCTATTTCAATAGTGCTCCGCTTTGGGTTATGGATTCACTGGAAGTAGAGAATATAGCCGCAGGAACAATATTTATCCGTGAGAACGAAGTAGTGGATACAATTTATTTTGTTGGAATCGGAAGAGTAAAAGCAACGGATTATCGAGTTTCTGGAATAGCGTTTGATTTTATGAAACCAGACAATGTACTTGCCCTCGGCGGAATGGAAGTAATCATGGAAATAGAGAATTACAGAACAACGATTCAGGCAGAAACAGATTGTGTACTGGTCAAGCTGTCTCGTGCAAAGTATCAGAAGTGGCTGTATTCTGATCCGGAAACATTTCGATTAGAGGCTAAAATCACCTGTTTTTCGTTATTAGAAGAAGAGAGACGAAATCGTTTGTATTTATTTCTTCAGGGAGCAGACAGGCTGGCACTTTTATACGTGGAATTGTATGAAAAATACAATAAGAACGGAATACTTTACTTAAAAGAGAGTCGCACGAGTATGGCAGATGAAACAGGGCTGTGTCTGAAGAGTGTCAGCAGAGCGATTCGAAAATTTTCAGAATCAGGTTTGGTTACAAAAAGTGGCAATCAGATACTGATTAGTAAAGAACAGTATGAGGGACTGAAAAAGATCGTTAATGAGAAAATTGACAGATCATAAAACAAAGAAAAGGAGAGTGAAAATTATGTATAAGAAATTAGTTACATGTCTTGAAAGTGTAAGAAAGAAGATCGATTTTAAACCAGAAGTGGCACTGATTCTCGGATCCGGACTTGGAGATTTCGCAGATGGGATCAAGATTGAGCAAACCATCGATTATACAGAGATTGAAGGATTTCCGGTTTCTACAGTAAAGGGACATAAAGGACGCTTTGTATTTGGTTATGTAGAGGATACACCGGTTGTGATCATGCAGGGACGTGTTCATTATTATGAGGGATATAAGATGTCTGATGTTGTTCTTCCGACACGTCTGATGGGAATGCTTGGGGCGAAGAAGATTCTTCTTACAAATGCGGCAGGTGGATGCAATCCATCTTATAAAGCCGGAGATTTCATGATGATCACAGATCATATTACAACAGGAGTTCCAAGCCCATTGATCGGACCGAATATAGATGAACTTGGAACGAGATTCCCGGATATGAGCGAAGTGTATAGCAAGCGGCTGCAGGATGTGATCCGCAAGTGTGCAGCGGAGTGTGGCGTTGAGATTCAGGAAGGTGTTTACGTTCAGTTTACAGGACCGAACTATGAGACACCGGCAGAGATAAGACTCGCACAGAGCTGGGGCGGAGATGCAGTCGGAATGAGCACAGCATGTGAGGCTATGGCAGCACGTCACATGGGCATGGAAATCTGTGGAATTTCCTGTATCACAAATATGGCTGCAGGAATTTCAAAAGTAGAATTGAACCATAAAGAAGTACAGGAGACAGCAGACCGTGTGGCAAAATCATTTAAGGAACTTGTTACAAAAGTTGTTGTAAACATGTAATGGAGCGTGACTTTATGAAAAAATATAATCGAATTTTTACAATTGTGATCGATTCATTCGGAGCAGGAGCAATGCCGGATGCTGCAGAGTATGGGGATGCAGGAACAGACACAATGGGACATATTTCTGAGTCTGTGGATGAATTTCATATTCCGAATCTTCAGAAACTTGGAATCGCCAATTTGCATCCACTGAAACAGGTGGCACCGGTAGAAAGACCGATGGGATACTATTCTTTCCTGAAAGAAGCAAGTACCGGAAAGGATACGATGACCGGACATTGGGAGATGATGGGACTTCATATCACGAAGCCATTTAAGACATTTACAGAGACGGGATTTCCGAAGGAATTGATTGACGAACTGGAAAAGAGAACAGGACATAAGGTAATCGGAAACAAGAGTGCCAGTGGCACGGAGATTCTTGATGAACTTGCAGAAGAAGAGATTGCAACAGGTCATATGATCGTCTATACATCTGCAGATTCTGTATTGCAGATCTGTGGAAATGAGGAGACATTCGGACTGGATGAGCTTTACCGCTGCTGTGAGATCGCACGTGATATTACGATGAAAGATGAGTGGAAAGTCGGACGTGTTATTGCAAGACCTTATGTTGGAAAGAAAAAAGGTGAGTTCAAGCGTACAAGTAACAGACATGATTATGCGCTGAAACCATACGGAAGAACAGCACTTAATGCCTTGAAAGACGCGGGATATGATGTGATCTCAGTTGGAAAGATCTTTGATATTTTTGACGGAGAAGGTCTGACAGAATCAAATAAGTCCAAAAGTTCTGTTCATGGAATGGAGCAGACAATCGAAATTTCAAAAAGAGATTTCAAAGGCTTGTGTTTTGTAAATCTTGTGGATTTTGATGCATTGTGGGGACACCGCAGAAATGTAAAGGGGTACGCAGAAGAACTTGAGAAATTTGATGTGAAATTGGGAGAACTCCTCGGAGAATTAAAAGAAGATGATCTCTTGATCATCACTGCTGATCATGGAAATGATCCGACACACACAGGAACAGATCATACAAGAGAAATGGTTCCGTTTTTTGCATATTCTCCATCTATGGAAGGATACGGAAAACTGCCGGATTCAGATACATTTGCAGTGATCGGTGCAACGATTGCAGATAATTTCGACGTAAAGATGCCGGAGGGAACGATCGGAGCATCTATCTTAGATGAACTGAAATAGAATAGCTGAGAATGAAATAATACAAAAAGCAAATTCTTCGGAGTTTGCTTTTTGCATTTTACGGAAGTGAAAAAATGTAGTATAGTAAATTTGAATTGAGCGGTACGGCAAAATGCGGAGGTTGATAATTTCCACCTTAAGGTAATGAAGTTTAGAATAAGGAGACAGAGAAAAATGGATGAAAGATTGAAACGACAGCTTGATTTTGCATTGGAAATAGATAAGGAAAAAAATATTTTGAGACAGACACATCTCTCAGAGCATGGCAGACAGGAAAACGATGCAGAACATGCATGGCATATGGCGATCATGGCATATCTTTTCAGAGAGCATTCAAACGAATCGGTGGATATTGCAAAGGTAATGCTGATGTGTCTGATCCATGATATTGTGGAGATCGATGCGGGTGATACGTATGCATATGATACAGAAGGTTTGAAAACTCAGAAAGCAAGAGAAGATGCGGCGAAGGAAAGAATTTTTTCAATCCTTCCGGAAGATCAGAAACAAGAGCTGATTTCTCTTTTTGATGAGTTCGAGGCATTTGAAACAGCGGAATCTAAGTTCGCACATGCAATGGATAATCTACAGCCGCTGATGCTGAATAACAGCAATGGTGGAAATGATTGGAAAGAGCATGGAGTGTATGCTGAGCAGGTTTATGGCCGTCAGAGAAAGACGAGTCTGGGATCAGAAAAGATATTTGAAGTTGTGGATCAGATTATTCAGGAGAATATAAAAAAGGGAACAATTAAAGAATAAAATGTGAAAAACTTTCTTGTAAAATAAAATGAATGTGAAAAAGAATTGCTGCTGTTCTAAAAAATAGAGGGACAGCAGCAATTCTTTATTGAGAGGGCAAAAATCGGATGAGACTATTTATAATCCATTACCAGGAACATTGGTTTGATCGTAACGATTTCATCATACTCTTCTTTTTCGACTACGACGTTAGAATTCAATGCTTTCAAATCTTCCTTTAAAAGCTTTAGAGCTTCAGGAATTGTCTCTGCACGACCTTCTTTCATAATATCCTGCATTCTTTTTAACACGATCGGGTGTGCATAATATGCAGGAACCGGAAAGTCCGGATATTTTTGGATGTATGTTTCCATTTGCTGAATGGATCGTTCCAGTTGGTTTTCGATATACTTTTTATTGTTTTTAGAAGTCGGCAATACATTTGCTCCGGCGAACAGAAAAATTGCTGCCAATCCAAATAACAGGAAATACATACCGAATCCGGCATGAGTCAGAAGGGAGTAGATTCCATAAAGGAATGCTCCGATGCCCAATATCACAACAGCAAGAGCGACCCATTTATAAGCGGGATTGCTTCTGTCATAGGTTCTCTTTTTCTTCGCCGATAGGCTCAGATCCATGTAGTAATCGGATTGCTTTTTAAGATAATTTTCTGCGCGTTCAAGCTTGGTAAGCCGCTTTTTGATTTCTTCCGGAAGAATGCGTTCGCGCTGCTTTTCTTCCAGCCATTTTCTTTTTTCTTCCAGTTTTCGCTCGGCTTCTATGCTGTGCAGCGGAATCTGAGGAAATCTTTCTTCAATATAAGCCAAAAGACGATCCACATCTTCTTCATGTTTGAAGTTACATTGTTTTTCTTTTCCATTTTCATATACAACTACGAGATAGGATAACGTTCCAAATGCTCCTTTTCCTGTAAAACCACCTTTGCTCATGGCAATTCTTTTAAAGATTCTTTCTATGGAAGAAATTGCTATGTAATAACGTCTGTCAAAATAAAAACTGTTTAAATAAATTGCTTTTTCCCCAACACCGCAAGGGCCTATTTTTTTGCAGTTTTTTTTGTCAGTGGTTAATTCAGCATCCGGGATTGTTACAGTTCCAAGTCGTTGTGGTTTAAACATAATATCATCTCATTTCATTTGTATATTTTAAAAGAACTGTGAAAAACATGATGTCTGTCTGTTTTTCACAGTCCTATAGTCTTAAGCCTGTTTTCTGGCAGGTTTTCTTGTTGCCCAGATAAAGATTCCAAGGAACAATGCTGCCAGGATAATTCCTACAGGATAAGCAACTGCTGTAGAGAATCCAAGACATTCATCTGCACAGAAGAAATAGGTCATGGAAACGGCACTCATAAATGTTGCAGGAACTGCTGTGATCCAGTAATTCTTCTTCTCGCGGAACAGATACATACTTGCTGTCCACAAAACGATCATTGCTAAAGTCTGGTTTGTCCAGCTGAAATATCTCCATACAATGGCATAATCAAGATGTCCTACAAAAGCACCGACTGCCAGAAGCGGTACACAGAGAATCAATCGTTTCTGCAATTTATTCTGATCGATCTTGAACCAGTCTGCAAGTACAAGACGGGCACTTCTGAATGCAGTGTCTCCGGAAGTGATCGGGCATACGATAACACCGATCATTGCTAATGCTACACCGATGCCTCCCATTGTCTTAATACACACATCGTAGATAGCGGCTGACTGACCGTTAGCAAGAACTTCGCTTAAACCTGTGTTGAGACCACCTGTTACTTTGTAAAGTGCACATCCTGCGGCTGCCCAGATCAGTGCAATCACACCTTCTGCTACCATTGCGCCGTAGAATACGAAATGTCCCTGTTTCTCAGATTTCATACAACGAGCCATCAGAGGGGACTGTGTAGAATGGAAACCAGAAATAGCTCCACATGCTACAGTGATAAACATGAAGCTCCAGATTGGTTTTCCGTCAGGATGCATATTTGTAAAGTGGCTCCAGATTTCCGGAATTGTATAATTCGGATTTGTGAAGATACCGATGATAACACCAAGAGCCATGATGATCAGACAGATACCAAAAAGCGGGTAGATGCGTCCGATAATCTTATCAATAGAAATAAAGGTCGCGATAAAATAATATAACAAAATAATCCAAAGCCAGAATTCAGGATTTGCAAGAAGTCCGGTGATACCTTTGTTCCCAAGCAAAGTGACGATCAAGCCGGCAGGACCTACTGCAAATACAGTACCAACCATGACAAGAAGTACTACACTGAATACACGCATAACATTTTTCATGACATTTCCAAGATAGATTCCACATACCTCAGAAATCGATGCTCCGTCATTTCGTTCAGAAAGCATACCGGAGAAATAATCATGCACACCTCCGGCAAAAATTGTACCGAATGTAATCCAAAGGAATACGACCGGTCCCCATAAAGCACCCTGCATGGCACCAAAAATAGGTCCAAGACCGGCAATGTTAAGTAATTGCACAAGGAATAACTTCCATTGCGGCATAACGACATAATCTACTCCGTCATTGATTCTGACAGCAGGAGTTTCTCTGTCGTCAGGTGCGAATGTGTTCTCAACCACCTTTCCATAAACAAAATATCCGCCAATAAGTAACGCTAAACAAATAATAAAACTAATCATACAAACACCTCCAGAAAACATAAATGTTAGCGTTTTTCAACCTACTTATATTATAGGATTGTTTATAAAAATTTCAAGATTTTTAGACAAAATTTATATAATTTCTCTAAAAAAATCAAGAAAAGTATCATTTGTAGCTCCATGACTGGCGATTGTCGCATCGGATTGTTATAATAGATGAAATAAGGCCATCATGTTTGGCGTGCTGATAAGAAATATGCAATGAAAAACACAGAGATACATTTTCGTGGAGGGATACGTTATGATAACTTTAAATGATTATCTGTATTCGGGCGATACCATTTTTAAGGTGCTGCAGAATTACATTACAGATCTAAGGGAAGATGCACGAAAGACAAAAAATGAAATTGATCTGACACATTGTAATTTCCTGATTCAGATCAGAGAACTTTTGGAACATAATGAATTCCTTACGACCCAGTCACAGCAGGTTCGGGAATTCTATAAGTATATGACAAAAGAATATCCATATCTTGCATTTACAGTAAAGGGAAGAATCAAGTCGTTGATCCGTGCGGAAGAAAAATTTAATGGTTATATTGTCAAGTATATTTCAGATTATTACGAAGAATATGGAAAGTATCCGACAACGGCAGAGTTAAAGCGCAGTCTTAGCTGCTTTCGAGACTTGATCGCATACCGGATCGTAATCTCCATGCCGAAATGCCATTATGAAAATGAAGAAGAACGTCAGATTGCAGAGCTGAAGTGTTTGTATGAAATAGCAAATGTACTACCGGGTTTTCTTGAGGAAAGAGGTTTTACAGCGGAGCCGGCAAATGGTGTGATGGAAAGTCATTCACCACTCATGGATGACAATGTCAGACCATATTACAGAGATTATATTTCAGACAGCCAGCCGGATGAATACCAGTCACTGCACATTACATTCTATGATAACTGTTCAAGAAGTTATATTGAGGTTCAGATCCGTACAAAGCAAATGGATGATATTGCAGAGATTGGGCCGGCAAACCATCTGGGATATGAGAAAAAACAAGAGAAAGAGCGCGCCAGAAGAAATGCGATTCCAAGAGGTGAGTGCATTTATTTTGATGAGGCGTATGAGCGCGGAATGAAGCTGTTGGGATTGGATCTGGCGAAGCTGGATGTAAATATGTTTGCAGCGATGAATAACAGTTTGATCAATGACGGGTGTGGATTGTTTCGAGGAAGACTGATCTTGCCGTATGAGCATTTGTCGAGATTTCAGAATGATCTGATTGATTAGAAAGAAGGAATTACAAAGGAGAAGTTATTTGATGGGGGACAACAAGAAAAAATGGCTATGGATCAGCCTCGGAATAGTTGCAGGAATCTTGGTTTTAGGGTACATAGGAACCGCTTTGTATTTTATGAGTCATTTTCTTCCAAATACAAAGGTTAACGGGAAAGATTTTTCATATGCTAAGGAAGAAGATGTGGCAGATTATCTGAAATCAGAAGTTAAGAAGTATGAATTGAAGATTACAGAACATGCGGGACTTTCTGATATGATTA
>SKEW01000932.1_pt1 | contig 20855 bp, 19 predicted proteins | sample 4841441 | NCBI WGS metagenome assembly SKEW01 (sample SAMN11008799, study PRJNA524170) | human gut metagenome | isolation source: fecal sample from pouch patient p41 | place: Israel: Tel-Aviv | reverse complement strand
TTCATACCAAACTTATATAGTTTATCAGAATTACAGCGTGGGCATTTTATATTAGTTTTGCTCATTGTTCTTCTCTCCTTTTCAAAGGGGGTATTATTTAGTCTCGCAAACTTATTGTATTTCCTTAGGTTGAGAAGAGCAATGTTCATATAACTTAACAGATCGGATGTATTTAAGGGGAGAGATATATGATAAAAGCAGTTATATTTGATTTAGATGGTTTATTAATTGATAGTGAGATAGTTTCATATAAAATCTATAAAGAAATATTAAACCAATTTGGACATAGCTTTTCTATTGAAGAATACGCTCAAAATTTTAGCGGAAAAACAGAAGTTAAGAATGTTACAAATTTAATAGATACATATAATTTACCGTGGACTGTTGAGGTAGGATTAGAGAACGTATTAAAAGTTGAAGATAAGTTTATTAATGAAGGTATTGATTTAAAGACTGGAGTTAAAAAATTATTAACGTATTTAAAAGATAACAATTTAAAAATTGCTATTGCTTCATCAAGTACAAGAGATAGAGCATTAACAATATTGAGACAGCATAACATTGTTGGATACTTTGATGAATTTGTATTTGGTAATGAGGTTGAAAAAGGAAAACCAAACCCAGATATTTTCTTAAAAGCTTGTGATAAAATTTCAGAAAATCCAGAAGAGTGCTTAGTTTTAGAAGATAGTGAATCAGGAATTCAAGCAGCATATTCAGCTAATATTCCAGTAATATGTATACCAGACATGAAAGTTCCAAATCAACGTTATTTGAATATGACAAAAGCAGTATTATCTTCATTAGAAGAAGTTATTTATTACTTATAGAGTAGATTTAATGAACAATTTTAATATATTACGAAGTATAAGACGATTTGATTTTTAAAATGCTCGATAAATTTATAATTTAACACTTATAGTAGTTTTAGTTATAAGTATTACCACATTAAGTATATTGATAGGAGGAGCAATGGTGAAAAAATTTAAATGTAACAAATTAGGGTTAGGAAGTTTATCATTGTTTTTATGTATATATTCGATTTTTATTCTTATATTATCTGTACCATATTTAAACAACATAAAGATAGGAGTACTTTAATTTCTATTCAAAAAGGGTGTCCATTTGGACATCCTTTTATGTTATGCTAATTTCAACACTATTTTAAAACAAAACCATTATTTTACCTAATAAGAAGCTATTACATCTTAATCATTTCCTATATATATATCAGAAAACTCTATATTCATTCTCTTAACCAAATCATGATAATCATTATTAAAATATACCTTATCAATATTACTATCATCACTTAAAATCTTTACAGGTAACTTTATTATAAATTCACTTCCAACACCTAACTCACTTTTAACTTCTATAGTTCCCCCCTGTATTTCAATTAAATCTTTTACAAGCGATAATCCTATTCCACTACCTTCAGTAGACTTATTAAACCTATTTTCAACTTGCCTGAACCTTTCAAATATATACATTAATTTATCACTTGGTATCCCAACTCCAGTATCTTTTACTGTTATAACAAAAGTATCATTACAATCGTTTAGCAATACTTCTATTTGCCCCTGTGCCTTATTGTATTTTATACTATTTGAAAGGAGATTAAGCATTATTCTCTCTAGCTTTTCTAAATCAAAAGCCATTATTTTTTCTTCAACATTAGTATCAAAAATTAAATCTATATTATTTTGTTTAGCAAAGTCTGCTACTGACATTGAAATATTTTCTACAAAACTCACTATATCATAATTTTTAGGGTTATATTCATAATATCCACATTTCATTCTTGTAGAATCAATTAAATTATCAACCAACCTTAATAATCTTTTGGAGTTTTGGTCTATTATATCTATATACTTATTTAAGGAATTTCTTTTTTCTAAAACTTCCTTTTCAACACTTTTAATTAGTTGCAATGAACCAAAAATTAAATTTAAAGGAGTTCTTAATTCATGAGATATATTTGCAAAAAACTCTTGTTGCATTTTTTCAATTTCTCTTCTATGAGTAACATCTCTTCCAGTTACAATAATCCCCACTAAATTTTTGTAACTATCCAAAAATGGCTCTTTAATAACTTCAAATTCTCTAACCTGTCCATCAATAGTAATTTCTTCATTATATATTTTTCTCTTTTTCTCTTTAATTACTTCTAAATCTGATTTTTGTATACTAGCTTCTATTTCACTTAAACCATATATGTTAGAGCTACTCTTCCCTATAACATCTTCACGTTTAAGTTTAAGATCTTTTAAAAAACTATCATTACAATCTAAATACACACCATTCATATCTTTAAAAATTATATGTTCTAGGCTATCATTTACTATTTTAGTCATTATACCACCATCATATATTTTTTCTAATTTCCCTATAACACTTTCAAAAATCCCTATAATACCTATAACCTCACCATTACTATATATTGAATATCTATTTAATATATATACAGTATTATTTAATGTACTAATCTCTTTACTATATGGTTGCTTTGAATCAATGAAGGTTTTAGCTGCATTGAAGTATAAATCTCCATTCTCTTTTGAATATACATCAAAGTCTGTTAATCCATACATATCAAGATTTGGATGCCCTTCATATTCATTATATAAATCACTACTATACATGTATCTATTTTCTCTATCTTTTATAAAGAAAATATTACCTAGCTCATTAATTTCATCAAAAATTTTCTTTTCTATACAATGCTCTAAATAAAAAGCAAAATATTTTTCATCTATTTTTTGTATAGTAATGCTAATAAAATTCACTAAACTCCTAATATATTTAGTGCATACTATATTATCATTCTCTATACTCTCTATCCTATTTATAAAGTTCTTGTCATCTTTAAATTCTGGTAAAACATCAAAGAAATCTTTATGGATAAGCTCATCAGAAGTTTTATTAAAAAATGAAAGTGCTTCGTCATTAATAAATTCTATCTTCATTGTAGTATTCTTATCTTTGTTTAATTCATACTTTATAAACAAAACTGGTTTAGGTATTTTTCTAAAAACATCTTTATAATTTACCATGCTTTCCTCCACATTATTAACCTATTATTGTATTTTTCTTATTTACTATCTATATTAATTTCTTATGAATCTACATTTAGGAAACCCACTACAGCCTATAAAACGTCCATTCTTTCCATTTCTCATTACAAGCGCCTTGCCACACCTAGGACATATGTTATTTTGTATCTTTTTTTCTCTTTCACTTAAATTACTTTTTATATTATGTACATGCTCTTTTCTTACATCTTTAGAATCAATATTAAACATAAGTAAATCATAATATATCCTAGTTACCATATCTATTGACATTACAATAGAATTACAACTTCTTATATAGTCAATAACATTATTATCATACATAACTGGCGATTTCGTATTAACCTTTAATGTAGCCCTATTAGTAAAAACCACTATTGGATTAATATTAGTACTACTATCAAGGCTTAATCTTTCCCTTATTGATAATACGTGTCCATAATTTTGTTTTATAGGATTTCTAAATTTTCCTTTATTCTTATAAATTACTTGTGTCCAATTTTCATCATTTTCACTACCAAATATTAATCCTTTATAATTTTTTGTTTCTATCACAAAAATTCCATATATAGAAATAACAACATGATCTATTTGTGTACTACCATTTGCAGTTTTTAGCAATACATTATTTAGCACCTTATATTTTCGTTTATTTAATTTTCTTAATCTTTTACTTACTTGTTTTTCTCCAATATATCCTTTTATCTTAGCTTTATATACCCTTATAAAAACAAATGAAATAACCACTATTCCTATTATTATTTTCATATTATCACCTAAAATATCTTTATTGAGATATAATATTTACTTAAAAAAGCCCCAAATAATAAATTTGGAGCTCCTACATTATTTTAAAAGCTATTTAATTATATCTTCTTTTATTTTTTTCTTTTGCAAATTTTCTAGCATTTTTTATTCCACCAACACTTGCAAACATATTATTAATTTTTTCTTTTTCTAATTTTCTACCTTTTAATTCTGAATATTTTAATTCTTTTTGAATCTTCTTATAGCTTTCAAATCTATTTATATCAATTATTCCATCTTCTATTGCTTTTCTTACAGCACATCCTGGTTCACTTTCATGCTTACAATCTGAAAATTTACACTGTGCTGCTATTTCATCAATATCAGAAAAAGATTTATCTACATCTCCAGTAATAAGTTGCAACTCTCTCATTCCAGGTGTATCAATAACTACGCCTCCATTAGGTAGTACTAAAAGCTCCCTATGAGTTGTAGTATGTCTTCCTTTATCATCATTTCTTAAACCATTTGTAAGAAGAATTTCTTCTCCCATTAGTTTATTTATAAGAGTTGACTTTCCTATACCTGATGAACCTATGAATGCTACTGTTTTATTATTACCTATATAATTCTTAATTTCTTCATAGCCTTCACCATTTATAGAGCTTGTTACTAATACATCAATTCCAAATGCAACGGCTTCTACCTCTAATTGCTTTTCTAAAACATTATCACAAAGGTCAGCTTTTGTTAATACTATTACAGGTGTTGCCATACTATCCCAAGCAACTGATATATATCTTTCTAATCTTCTAATATTAAAGTCATTATTAAGTGCCATACATATAAACACAATATCTATATTTGCAGCCACTATTTGAATATCTCTTCTATTTCCAGCAACTTTTCTTTCAAAAGCACTTTTTCTTCTTAATACATGATGAATTATAGCATTTCCATTACTATCATTTAATCTATCTACCATAACCCAATCTCCTACAGCTGGAAAACTTTCTGTGCCTAATGCTTCATGCTTAAATTTACCTGAAACTTCTGCTAAAGCCTCTCCCTCTTCTGTAATAATTTTATATTTATCTTTATGCTGAACAGATACCCTTGCTAAAAATAAATTATCTTCATACATTGTTGCTTCAATTTCAAATCTTTCAGTTAGTCCAATATTATTTAAATTTGTTTTTTCCAATTTTCTTTCCTCCGAAATGCACTTAAAGTTTAAATTAATTTCAACTAAACCCTTAGTGAGGAGGTATCAAAAGTTTCATTACAATTCTGTAAGGCTAATTAATACCCACCTCACTAATTAATACACTATCCATTTCAATGCTTATTATTTTCATCATAATACATCACTCCTTTTACGAAATTAAAGGTATGAGAACCTAATTCTCATACCTAGTTTATCATTATTTTTTTAATATATCTACTATTAATTTCCTAATTTTAATTACCCTTTTACACTAATATACAATTAAATTTCACTTTATATATTTATGCATAATAAATTTAGTTTCAAGCTTCTCTCCTACTTTAAAAGAATGTTTACCAATTTCTTTAAATCCATTCCTTTCATAAAATGAAATTTCTCTATCATTTCTTTCACATATACCAAGCCATATAAATTCTTTACTATCATTTCTTGCAACTTTAATTACTTGTTCAATAAATTCCTCGACTATATCCTTACCTTGATAATCCTTTAATATATATATCTTTTCTATTTCCATTGATCTTGGATTCTTAATATCTTTTTGCGCTTTATATTTGTTTAATTTTACATATCCACCTAACATGTCATCTATATACATGAAATAAACTCCAGAGTTTTCATTTATTATTTCACGACTTAGCTTTTCAACACTAAAGCTTTTATCAATATATTTTGCCATATTTACCGGTGTATTATCTTGACCATATGTATCTACATAATTAATTATTGATAATTCTTTAAGTGTAAATAAATCATTTAATGTACACTTTTTTAAAGCAACTTTCATTACGTTATCCTCCCTTAAATTCCTCACTCTTATTCCTCTATTGTATTTTCATAATAATATATCAACAACCTATCCACTTATTAATTACACTATTATTTATTTTGTTTTTCATTCCATTCTTCTTTTAAAATTCCATAGAAAAGTTCATCATGATATTCATCTTTATAACCAACAACCTTTCTATTTTTAATAGCATGTCCCTCTCTTCTCATTCCTATATTTTCCATAACACGATAAGAACCATAATTTTCTGCATCACAAGTAGCATATAATCTATGCAATTTTAATTCCTCAAATGCAAATCGAACTAATTCTTTGCCTGCTTCGGTCATATACCCCTTCTTCCAATAATTCTTATGTAAAACCCATCCTAGCATTGCTTCATCTAATGTATCATTTAAATAAATACCACATCCCCCTATTACATTTCCTGTATCCTTTAAAGTCACTGCAAAATCGTATTGTTTTCTAGGATTTTTATTAGCATTTTCTATACATTCTACTAAAAATTCAACTGTATCATCTTCTGAATTAGGTCCCCATATCATATACTTAATATTTTCTATATCAGAAGCATAAGCATGCACCGCAGCGAAATCATTTTCATTAAATTCCCTTAATATTAATCTATCAGTTGTCAACTTTATTTCTCTTTCATCATTAATTCCCATATCCTATTCCCTTCCCATATTTCAATAATTTTTAACTAATCATTACCAATTATTATAACATATATTTAATCACTTTTCCATTATATGTATTTCAAAGAGGTTATTGTAATTTTTTATTACAATAACCTCTAAAGTAATTAATATCTATAAAACAAATTCTAACTGACAATCATAAGGTTCTTTTGAAACAATTTTTTCATTATATTCTTCAGCTTCAACACATCCCATTACTTTGTAAAATGCTTGTGATTCCTCTGAAGAATGTGCCGAAATATATAGTTTTTTTGCACCAAGTAGTTTTGCTTCTTGAATAGCAATTATGAAAAGTTCTTTACCTATACCTCTGCCACGACTTTTATAAGAAACGTGAATAGATGATAATTGTACATATTCTTTATGTGCTCCAAAGAATTCACTTTCTATAGAAAAAAATCCTATTAAACTTTCCCTATCAAATGCGCCTATAACAACTCCATTTGTTCTTATAGTATTTTTTAAACATTTTACTAAAAATTTATATTCTTCTTTACCCCATTGTTCTATAAATGGAACATCTTCTAATTCCCACTTATCTCCATGTTTTCTCCAACATCTTTTTACCTCTTGATATCTATTAAACTTTGAAAATAATTCTTCGTTTATTTCTTCTTCTTTTAACTTTTTATAAATAATCTTATCCATTTTACATCCTCTTCTCATGCTTTATTTAATAAATTTCTAAGGCATCATCTGGTAACTCTTTTATATGTTTAATAAAATTAAAACTTCTTTGTGCTTCATCATAATTATACTCATATCCTAATTGTTTAGATACACTATAAGCAACCTCTTCAAATAACTCACAAGTTATAAAAAGCGCTGTCCATGATGAATTATAATCACTCATATTAAAAGTACTCATTAATTTATCCCATAATTCTTTATCTATATATTCTTTAAGAAACTTATTAGATTTTCCAATACTAACTTTAAAATTTGTCTCTATTCCAACCTTCCACTTAATCATAGTTATTAATCCATCTCTTACATAGTTATTCATAACACCTATTGAATAGAGAATTTCTTTTCTCCATAATCCTTTTGCACAATATGGTGCTACCCACCAAAAATTATTACATTCACTAAAGTATTCTTCATAACTAGGTTTTTTAATCCAGTAATCTTCATCACTAGCAGGCTTAACTTCTGGTAAAATATTATCTTTATCTAATAATTGAACTACTAATTTATCTTTGTTATATTCCTCAGTTAACATATTAATTGGTTGCAGATGCAAATCTATTCTATTTCCATCTGTAAATTGCATCAAATAAGTATATCCATTATTAAAGTCAATATTAATTCCTTGCATTTTATCCAATTTATCTGGTTCTTGAAAAATAATTGGTTCTCCAAAATTACTTGTCCATTTTTTATCTTCTATAAAAGTTTTAGTTTCTGTTACCACATATACAATATCATAATCTTGAAATATATCTTTTTTTATATTAGGATTAGCTCTTGAGCCATTCATATATACAGCTCTAATTCTTTCATCTCGTTTAGCTATATCTAAAATCAAATCATACATTTCCTTTTCACTTCTCATAAACTTCTCCTTATATAACTCAATAGTAATTACTATTTAATTTTAATCTTGGTAAGTGATAATATGTTGGATTTCATTTTTTAAATCTTTTAATTTTTCTCTAAAAAATGTTGGATATGCTCTATACTCATTTAATTTATCTATAGGTAACCAATACATATTTTCTTTTACCCCTTGAGTATAACTATTGCTATTTAATTCTTGAGTCCCTCTCGGTTTCATTAAGAAATATAAGGCTATCTCATGACATTCCCTTCCTTCTAAAGTACCATCTCCATCAAAGAAATTTTCATGTATAAATGCTAATCTTTCTACTTCATACTCAACACCAGTTTCTTCTAACACTTCACGCTTTACAGCTTCTTCTGCAGATTCTCCAATATGAACTCCACCACCAATAGAATAATAATAACTTTCTCTTTCATTTCCAGCAAAAAGAACATGTCCATTTTCTATAATAATTGCCGCTGCACGATATCTAAACCATTTATTTCTCTTTGTAAATCCACAATCATACTCCATTTATACTCACCTCACCCTTTAAAATATAAATACTAATATTATTATACCATTGCTTATTCTCAAATAATCAGTCTCATTTTTAATTTCTGAATTCTTACAAACCTCAATTTATTTAATTTATTATTAATTCTAATAAAAAACGTATTACTAAACTAATATTAATTTAGTAATACGCCTTTAAACTATATATTATTTTCTAATATATTTTTAAATACTTTATTATGCTCTATATCTTTACTTAAACTTTGAATAACTCTTATTATTTCATCTTCAGTTATTGCCTTTTTTGAATTTAAAGCAATTCCTATTACATAAGCCTTTATTATCTTATAACTATTAATTAATACATTTATACTTAAGTTTAAGCTTTCACCTTTATTAAATGGAATTAAGTCCTTAAAAATTTGATTAACTAAATAATTTTCTAAAATATATGAGTATTCTTTAAGTCCTATAAAACCCTCTTGATTTTCACTTATATATTTGCTTAAATCATCATATTTTGAAATACCCTCTTTATATTCTACTACACATTCTTTAAGCCTTATTCCCTTTATATTATTAATAAGTTTTTCATCTATAAGGCTTAAATAAAATTCATTACTTTCATTAAAAGGACTTCCTTTTAACTCTTCTAAATTTACATTATCCTCACTAAAATCTTCTAAAAGCTCCTCTATACTTTCAAAGTCATTTTTCTTATAAAACTCTTGGATTATATTATAAAAATTCTTTAATATATTTAATCTTTCTTCTATAGTAAAATTTCTATTTTGAATTATATTTATTGAATTAACTCTTATATCCCAAAAATATTGAAGTAAACTATCGCTATCTTCAAAGGCTTCTGTATCTATTATCCTTCTAATTTCAATAGCACTTTCATCTATTTTTTCTTCACACTCAATAAACTCCATTTTTTCTTTATTTAAAAATGCAATTTTACATGCTTCTTCACATGATGGTAAAGCCGATTTTTCGTATACATCATCTATAATATTATATACTCGCGGAAACCTCTTACAAGTTATACAAAGATTTTCTTCACCTATTCCTCCATGAATATCACATAGTAAATTATCATTTAAAAATGGACATCTATTTTCTTCTTTTAAAATCATAAACCCTTTATTAAAATAATCGCCACTATTTTTATTTTCTCTAAATTTACCCTTAACTAACTCTTTAAGCTCTCCAGTACAATTACTATACTTTTTATATGTATCTTCATCTATATTTATATCCCATCCTGCACAACATGTATCTACACATTCTGATCCAATACATTTAAAAGTTAACATATATTTTGGCATAAACATATTTGCTTTCATTTTTTACTCCAATCATTTATATTTATATTTATATTTCTTATTAATAATACATCAAAATTTATATTATGTAACTAAAATTAGCTTGTAATATATTTAAAAAAAGTAAAATACATTTGAGAATTTTATCTCAATTGTATTTTACTTTATTAAAAATTAACTACATTTCTGTTCCTCAATTCTTTCAACTATTATTTCTTTTACCCTTCTCTCCTCAATTTTAGAAATAGAAATACTTAAATCTCTATATACAAAACTTTCTCCAACCTTAGGTAAATATCCAAATTCTTTTATAACCCATCCGTTAACAGTTTGTACTTCAAAATCATCTACTTCTTCCTTCATATTAAATTCTTCAAAAAAATCCCCTAATGAAACACTGCATATAACCGAATACTTATCTTCATCTATCTTTTTAAAATATTCTACAACTTCATCATGCTCATCCCATATTTCACCTACTAGTTCCTCTAATACATCCTCAAGTGTTATAATTCCCATGGTTCCACCAAATTCATCTATAACTACAGCCATATGATTTTTAAGATATTGAAACTTCTTTAAAAGTTCTGAAATCTTAGTATTTGAAGTCACATATAATATTGGTTTTATAATACTATCAATATTAACTTTTTTATCATCTAGTGCATCATAAAAATCTTTTTCATGAATCACACCAATTATATTATCTATATTATTTTCATAAACAGGAATTCTTGAAAATTTATTTTCTTTAAAAACCCTTCTTACATCCTCTATTGTAGCTTCTTTAGATATTGAAATTAAATCAACCCTTGAGGTTAGTATTTGATCTGCATCTAAATCATTAAATTCTATAGCTGAACGTATAAGCTTACTCTCATGTTCATCTATTCCACCTTTAATTTCAGCTTCTTCTACAATAGTCAATAATTCTTCTTCAACTTCTATTGGAATTTCTTCAACTTTTATTACCTTAGAAATAGTCTTTTTCCATAACCCAAACACAAAATTTAGTGGGGTAAATATAATAAGCAATACTTTTAATATTGGTGTAGAAAACATTGCAAATTTTTCAGGACTCTCCTTTGATAAGCTTTTAGGAGATATTTCCCCAAATATTAATACAACTATAGTCATAACGATTGTTGAAATTGTTACACCTGCATCCCCATAATATTTAGTAAAAACTATAGTAGCTATTGATGCTGATGCTATATTCACTATATTATTACCTATTAATATGGTTGAAAGTATGCTATCAAACTTTTTAGCGAGATTTAATGTACTTTCGGCTCTTTTACTTCCATTTACAGCTAAGTTCTTTAGCTTAATTTTATTTAAGCTAGAAAAAGCTGTTTCTGTAGCTGAAAAGTAAGCTGACATAATAATAAGAATAGCAATAACAACAATCAATATCAGGGCATTATCATCCATTTTAATATCACTCCATTTTTATAAATATTTTAGTTTACTAACAATATATGTAGAATCAATTAAAATATTATATAAATTAAGTTCATTAATTTTAAATATAATAAAAAAATAAAAACAGATGAATTTAATGCAATTCATCTGCTTTTATTTCTACTATCTTTTAAATGTTACTTCTTTTTCTTCATTTACAGTTATAAATGACTTGCTTGGTATAGTCTTTGCTATAACTCTACCTTCTCTTATTGAATATAAAACCTCTGCTCTTCTTCTAACAGCATCATAACCACTTTCAGAATTTAGTAATATTAAATTCCCTGGTTTACCTATTTCTATTCCATATATATCTTCAATATTTAATGTTCTTGCACTATTAGTAGATATAAACTTTAATGATTCATTTATATCATCATAGCCCATCATTTGGCATACATGTAACCCAAAATGAACTACTTCTATCATATTACCAGTTCCCATTGGATACCATGGATCAAAAATATCATCATGTCCAAAAGAAACATTTATTCCTGCTTCGTTTAATTCCTTAACTCTTGTTATACCTCTTCTCTTAGGATATGTATCAAATCTTCCTTGAAGATGAGTATTTACTAAAGGATTTGAAACAAAGTTTATTCCAGACATTTTTAATAACCTAAATAACTTATATGTATATGCATCATTGTACGATCCCATTGCTGTAGTATGACTAGCTGTTACCTTATTTTTAAGGCCTGTTTCTAAAGCTCTTGCTGCTACTACTTCTAAAAATCTTGATTGCTCATCATCTATTTCATCACAATGAACATCTACTAATACATTATATTTTTTAGCTAATTCAAATATTTTATTTATAGATTCTACACCATACTCTCTTGTAAATTCAAAGTGAGGTATAGCCCCTATTACGTCAGCCCCTAACTTTATAGCTTCTTCTATTAATTGAATACCATTAGGATAAGAAAGAATTCCTTCTTGTGGGAAAGCTACTATTTGTAATGTAACATAATCTTTAATTTCTTCCCTTACTTCTATCATTGCTTTTAAAGCAATTAAACTCTCATCAGTAACATCAACATGAGTTCTTATAAATTGAATTCCATTAGCAACTTGCCATTCTATAGCTTTTTTAGCTCTAGTTTTAACATCTTCTTTAGTTAAGAATTCTTTTCTTTGAGACCATCTTTCTATTCCTTCAAAAAGTGTTCCACTTTTATTCCATTCTGGTTCTCCAGCTGTTAAAGTAGTATCTAAATGTATATGTGGTTCTATAAAAGGAGCAGAAGCTAATGCTCCATTTCCTTCTATAATTTCTTCATCATTTACAACATCTAAATTTTCTGCTATTTCAGTAAACTTTCCATCAACTATTCTTATGTCAAATAATCCTTCTCTATCTAAAAGTCTTACTTTTTTAATTAACATATTATCATCACCTTATTTTTCAGTTATTTTTGTTCCTATTACGTAAACTATCATTGTTGTTAAAATTGCATTTAATGCTATAACTCCAACTGTTACAACATTTGCAACTATAAATCCTACTAAGAAAGCTATTATTGCTATCCAGTTTACATTTTTAAACTTTGCATTTTCAATATTATCATATTTTCTTTTCTTTATAAAGAAATAATCTGCTATTATTATTCCACCAACTGGAGGTAACATTGAGTTTAAGAAAGTTAAGAATGCTGTAAAGTTATTATTTAACCATATTGATCCTACTGTTCCTATAAGTCCTCCTATGATTACCATTTGTTTTTTAGGCAACTTAGTTATGTTTGATAATCCAAGTCCAGATGTATAAATTGCATTATCATTAGTTGTCCAAATATTTAATCCTAAAACTAATATTGCTGGTATTACTAAACCTTGTGAGAACATTACATCTGCTATATCAGAATTTCCTGTAACCATTGCACCTACTGCTCCAAATAAGAACATTAAAGAATTTCCTATAAAGAATGCTACTACTGTTGTTCCAACTGCTACTTTTTTATTTTTTGAGAATCTAGCAAAGTCAGGTGTTGCTGTTCCTCCGCTTATAAATGAACCAACACATAAAGTTACCGCTGTTACCATTGCCATTTTACTAGTTGGCTCTATATTCATTAACCCTTGTACTCCACCTACTGAATTAGTTGCCATCACTGCTGATGTACTTCCTAATATAGCTATTGCTGGTACTGCTATTGCACTTAATATTGTTAAAGACTTCATTCCAAAATAAGCTGTTGCTGTCATTAATAATCCTGTTACTGCTACTAATAAATATAAATTTATATTAAATCTATTTGCTACTGGTATTGCAAACATTGCTATTCCAACACCAAACCATCCAATTTGTGTAATACTAGTTATAAATGATGCAAGATATGAACCCTTTTCTCCAAATGAATACCTAGCAAGTAAATGCATCGAAAGTCCTGTATCTGTTCCTATATATGCTAACAATCCTGTATAACAAGCTAATATTAAATTTCCTAATAATACTGCTATGAAGAACTCTTTTAATGTTAAGCCTGTCCCTAGATTTCCACCTGTTAACATACTAGCCGAGAAAAATGTAAATCCAAGCATTACTACAAACATTGAAAGAAATCCTTTCTTATCTTTGCTATGCACATGACCTAATGCGTAATCATGGTCCTCCTTATTTACATTGCTATCCATTTTTAATTTTACTTCCATTTTTAAATCTCCTTAAACATAAAATTTAAAAACCAGTGCCTAAGGTATAAAAAAACGACCTTTCTTTTTATAGAAAGGTCGTTACTACTTAAAATTAAACATGGTATAAATATATTAATTTAATTTATTTTTATCATATTTAAAGCTTTATCTGTCGTACAATATCCGACCTTTTTAATCTCTCTGGATTAATTTTAAAGGACTAGTTTTTCTTGAAATCATTATATACTCAATTGTCGAAAATAGTCAACACTTTTTTATATAATTATAAAAAATATCCCCAAGGTTAATCTTAATATTAGGCTCTGTTTTAAATGAAGGTTGATTATATATTAAATTTAAAAGGACACATTGCTGTGTCCTTTTTGAGTATATATTATATTATAAAATTTATTGCAATTACCAAAAGTCCGCCAATAATTAAGGAAACTGTACTTAATCCTGCACTTATAGTAGTTTTTATATTATTAGTTTTATCTTTTTCCATTTTACTAACTTCGAGATTTGCATTAGCAATATATTGAGCATTATTTTGTCCAAGACCTTGCATAGATAATCCCATTGGATTTCCTCCAATAGAAGAAAGAACTCCTCCGACAACAAAAATTATGCCTTCAACAAAAAGTACATCTCTTAATTCATAATCTTTAAAATTTGTAATTATAAGTGCGACTCCAAATAATACTATACCCCAAATAATTCCGAAAATCACACATTTCCCAATAGTTTTTAATATACTTTTTTCCATAGATTTGCCCCCTTTTTTATGAACTAATAAAATATTCATATCTTTATTATATATCAAATATAACATAACTAAAACATTTATTGCATTTTATATATATATATTAACTATTTATATAAATATTGGTTGTCTTTCCTTGAACTCCTTTACCATAGTATAACTATGTGCTATATTACTATGAACTATCAAGTTTTTATTTCGTATTGTTTCTTTTTCTGTACTAAATGTATTTATCCATTTATGCCACTTTAAATAGTTCTCAAGATATTTTGTAGCCACCCCATTAAATTTCGCCATCCATCTCTTTAAATTAGAATGCAGACTATTTATGTGATTTATATGATATATATCTTCTTTGTGTCTACCTCTTTTAATTCTCTTGTGCTCTAATTTCATATCTGTAGCAAACTGAATATATGACTTATGAGAATCTGTGCATAGAATAGAATTTTCCCCTATACGATTACCATATAGACGTTCTAACTCATTAGCAGTAACTCTACCAGTACACAGTAATTCAATTATTATATTGCCTTCTCTATCAAGAGCAGTACCTACACAAACTTGTTCTTTACTGATACCTCTCTTTTTAACTTGTTTACCTCTCTTACGAGAAGGTCTTGGCATATTGGCAGGCTTAGTTCCTTTGTATGAGTAAGCAAAGAAAACTTCATCTGCTTCAACTACACCATCAACAGAGCCTACTCCAAGAAATTCACTAATACAATTAAGTATTTTGTGTCTCCAATAAAAAGAAGTTGCAATATTAATTTCTACTTCTTCGGCTGATTTCCTTATAGAGTAACCATTCAACATACATTTAGCATATTTTAACCATTTATCTAAGCCCATTTTGCTTCTATAAGTAGCAGAGTTAGTCAAATCGGAGAATGATTTTTTACAATTTCTGCATAAATATCTTTGCACACCATTTCTTTTTCCATTTCTAACTACATTAGTGCCATTACAATGACAACAAACTCTACCTTTAGAAAATCTCATTTCTTTAACTTCTTTAGTTACTTGTGCAACTTGAGAACCCAAAACAAGATATTCTTCTAACTGAGTTAGTAATTCTTGTTGCTCTTGTTCTGATAAGGCTTTTGCTTGTGATAATACTAATGCTACATTATTCATGGTGATACCTCCGAAAATTGATTATATCTATATTATAACCTATTTTCAGAAAAGTATCATATATCAACCACTATTTAAAACAGAGCCTAATATTAAAGTAACCTTGGAGATTATTGTATTTTTATAAATTTTCTATTTCTTTCATTAATTCTTCAATAAGGTCCTCTTCTTTAACTTTTTTAATTATTTCACCTTTTTTGAAAATTAATCCTTCACCTTTTCCACCTGCAATACCAATATCAGCTTCTCTTGCTTCCCCTGGGCCATTTACAACACAGCCCATAACTGCAACCTTAATATTTTTATTACAGTTTTCAAGTCTTTTTTCTACTTCTTCTGCAATTTTTATAAGGTTTATTTGAGTTCTTCCGCAAGTTGGACAAGATACAAAAGTCATTCCTTGCTTTCTTAAACCTAAGGCAACTAACATTTCCTTTGCTACTTTAATTTCTTCTATTGGATCACTAGTTAATGATACTCTTATAGTATCTCCTATCCCTTCCGCTAATAATGTTCCTATTCCAAGTGTAGACTTAATAGTTCCTCTAAAAACAGTACCTGACTCCGTAACCCCTAAATGAAGAGGATAGTTACACTTTGTACTCATTAATCTATATGCTTCTATCATCATAGGAACATCAGAAGATTTAATTGATATTACTATATCATGAAAATCTAATTCTTCTAATATCTTTACATGTCTTAATGCAGATTCAACAAGACCTTTTGCTGTAGGTTTTCCATCTCTTTCTAAAATATCCTTTTCTAAAGAACCTGAGTTAACTCCAATTCTTATTGGAATATTTTTAGCTTTACATGCTTCTGTAACAGCCTTTACTCTTTCAACATTACCAATATTACCTGGATTAATTCTAATTGCACTAATTCCATTTTCAACACACTTTAAAGCTAATTTATAATCAAAGTGTATATCTGCTACTACAGGCATTGGTGATCCTGCACATATATCTTTAATTGCTTCTGCAGCAATCATATCTGGTACAGCACATCTTATTATTTCGCATCCGGCAACATGTAATTCTCTTATTTGATTTAATGTTGCTTCTACATCTCTTGTATCTGTATTAGTCATAGATTGAATTGAAACTGGTGCATCTCCTCCAACATAAACAGATCCAACCTTAACTTTTCTTGTAATTTTTCTTTCCATTTTTCCTCACTCCTATAAACTAATAGGGAATAATATATCTTTTAATGTTACTACAATCATAAAGCCTATTAATATCATAAACCCTACATAGTTTGCTGCTCCAACAACTTTATCTGGAACTTTTCTTCTTGTTATTAGCTCTATTAATAATATTACAGTCCATCCACCATCAAGTGCAGGGAAAGGTAATAAATTAAACACAGCTAAGTTAATACTAATGAATCCTAAGAAATATGTCAATGTCATTAATCCATTTTTAGCTGCTTGCCCTGACATTTTAATTATAGTTACCGGTCCACCAACATCTGTTTTAAAGTTTATATTTCCAGTAACCATCATCTTAAGACTCTTAAATGTTTGTGTTACTAATGAAATTGTCTCATTAAATGACTCTCTTATAGATTCAAGTATTGTTGGATTTTCTACAGGTGTATAGTGAAATCCTATTTGATACATTTGTGTTCCATCTTGTTCAATTAATCTTGGAGTAACTGTAATGTTTTCCTTTTCTCCATTTCTATCTACTACTAAATCTACAGAATCTCCCTTAGAAAGTTGAATACCCATTGATACATCTGTAGTCGTAAATACTCTGGCCCCATCTATTGTTAATATTTTATCTCCTACTTGTAAACCTGATTCAATTGCAGGAGTATCTGGCTCTAATTTACTTATTGTAGTTTCTGTATATCCTCTATTACTAATTATTATAGAAAATGCTATAATTGCAAAAATAATATTCATTGTAGCACCAGCTAATATAACTGTAATTCGTCTTAATGGTGATTTAGAAGAAAAGCTTCTTTCATCTTCAACGTCTTCCTCTTCACCAAGCATCTTAACATATCCACCTATAGGAAATAGTCTTAATGAATATTGAGTCTCCTTTCCCTTTTTAGAGAAAACCTCAGGTCCCATTCCTATTGAAAACTCTTCTACCTTAATACCATTTACCTTAGCCATAATAAAATGTCCTAATTCATGAACAATAATTAGTAAGCTAAAGCCCAATATTGCCATTATAATATACACTTACTTCACTCCTAACTCCCATTTATTTCTTATATATTTTCTTACCTTTTTATCTAACTCTACAATATTTTCTAAAGTTAGCTCATCATAATAGTTTTCTTTAAATACATTCATACACTCTTCTATTATTTCTGCTATTTGTAAGAACTTTATTTTTTCCTCTAATAATAATGCTACTGCTTCTTCATTAGCACCATTTAAAATAGTAGGTGCAAGACCTCCAATTTTACCTGCATCGTATGCAAATTTTAAACACTTAAAAGTATCTAAATCTGGTTTTTCAAACGTTAATGATCCTACTTCATAAAAATTAAGTGGCTTTGCAATCATACCTTTTCTTTCTGGATAATTTAATGCATATTGTATTGGTAATCTCATATCAGGCGTTCCCATTTGAGCTATAATACTTGCATCCTTATACTCAACCATAGAGTGAATTATACTTTGAGGATGAACAACAACCTCAATATTGTCATAATCAGTATCAAATAAGAAATGGGCTTCTATAACCTCTAACCCTTTATTCATAAGACTAGCTGAATCTATAGATATCTTTTGCCCCATATTCCATTTTGGATGTTTTAGTGCTTCCTTTACTGTCACATCTTTTAAATCTTCTAAGTTCTTTCCTCTAAATGGACCTCCTGAAGCAGTTAATATTATTTTATTAATATCTTTATTCTTATATCCACTTAAACTTTGGAAAATAGCGCTATGTTCTGAATCAACTGGTAATATTCTAACATTATTTTCTTTTGCTTTATTCATAACAAGTTCCCCTGCTACAACTAATGTTTCCTTGTTAGCTAAAGCAATATCCTTTTTTGCTTCTATTGCAGCCATAGTTGGTTTTAATCCTATCATTCCCACAACAGAAGTAACCACAGTATCAATCTCATCTAATGTTGCAATTTTAATTAATCCATCAATCCCGCTAAAAACTTTAATTTCTGGATAGCTTTCATTACAAAACTCCTCAATAACTTTAGCAGAATTTAATTCCATCATGCCTACATATTTTGGTTTAAACTCTTTAATTATTTCTTTAATCTTATCAACGGAAGAATTAGCAGTAATTCCTATAAGGTTAATCGTCCCCTCTGAATTTCTAATTACGTCTAAAGTTTGTGTCCCAATGGAACCAGTTGCCCCTAAAATTGAAATACTTTTCATTTATACCTCCTACAATGTTCCTTCATATATTAAATCTTTTGCTATTAAACAGTATATAGGACCTATGAATATTCCTATTATTCCAAAGACTTCTGCTCCTATATACATAGATAACATTACTACTAATGGATGAATATCTAATTTAGAGCTTAGAAACTTTAATTCTAATATCTCTCTTACTACCTGTAATAATAAGTATAAAGCTATCAATCCAACTACTAGTAAGTATTTCTTCATTATTATATTGTATATTATAATTGGAATAAATACAATTATTGTTCCTACATATGGCAAAATATCTAAAATTCCGCATATAAGCCCTAAAAATATTGCACTAGGAATCCTTAATATTTTAAATCCTATAATAGTAATTATCATACATATTATTACTAATTTAATTTCTATTTTTACTACTTCTCCTAAATTATTTTTTTTCTCCCTTATAGTTTCTACAACATCATAAGGTAATAAACAATTTAACAACTTTAAAAATAACTTTTTATCCACTAAAGTAAAATATACAGTTATATTGGCTATAATATATGATATTATTCCTTGCCCTGTAACTGCTAAACTACTTTTAAAAGAAGTTACTGATGATAATCCTTGTGATCCATTATGTAGCATTTCTTCTAAATCTACATTAAATATAACTTTAATTGTGTTAAGCCATTCCTTTAAGTCATTTATATGATTTATGTAAAAGCTCTGAACTAAATCTATAATTGAATTTCCAAAATAAAATACAAAACAAAACATAAGCACATTAATTACTAAAATTGTTAGAGCTCCTGCAATTTCATTCTTTTGAAATACTTTTTTCATTAAATCATAAATTTCATTATCTTCTTTTTTTAAATTACCTGATTTAATCTTACTTCTTACTTCCTTATTAATAAATAAAACTGCTGCACTTTCACCTTTTTTATTTGGAAAAATATCTTTAATTTCATTTGAATTTTCTAAAACTGCTAATGCCCCATTTTTATGAACATGAATATCCCAACCTAAATTTTCTTCAAAAGTACTTCTAATAAAACTTCTCTTACTTTTAATATAATCATAATCTCCATTATCATTTTCATCATTATATACAACAGGTGATAAAAGTAACCTTCTAAAAACTCTATTTTTTCTAACTGTTCCTAAATCCTTACTTATTCCTGAAAACTCATCACTTAATAAATCTTCATAGCTTTCACTATCTTCTATATCTTTATTAAATCTTCTTACTATATATCTTGATAATCCTGTACTTTCGTATAAAATATCTCCAGTTTCACTTTTTGAAAACTCTTCTTCACTGCCATCATTCTTTTTAATTATTCCAATATCTATAGCAAATTTCATGACCTTTATTAAACTTTTCCTATTTTTAAATATAGTCCATTCAATCTTTTCATCTGGATAATTATGTTCTATATATTCTGTAATACTAGATAAAATAAATTGTTCTTCCTTATTTTTATCCTCTAAAAATGTAATTAATAAAATAAAAAATATGTATTCCTTAATTTCTGTAAATTCATTTATTCCCATCCACTCTTCTGG
>SKEW01000929.1_pt1 | contig 20933 bp, 20 predicted proteins | sample 4841441 | NCBI WGS metagenome assembly SKEW01 (sample SAMN11008799, study PRJNA524170) | human gut metagenome | isolation source: fecal sample from pouch patient p41 | place: Israel: Tel-Aviv | reverse complement strand
ATCAGAACTCCATTATCTATTCTTCTTTTATTTTATCATCAGATACAATATCTACAATTCTTTCTTTTAATGATGAATATCTCTCCATACTATTTGTATTATCTACCATGTATTTTAGTGATTTTTGATTACCTACAACTACAACTAATTCTTTTGCTCTAGTTATACCTGTATACAAAATATTTCTATTCATTAAAAAAGCTGAACCCATAAATGAAGGTGTGATTACAACTTTAAATTCACTACCTTGACTCTTATGAATAGTAATTGCATAAGCTAACTCTAACTCTTCTACATATATATTATCGTATACAATTCTTCTTTCATCATCAAATACAACAGTGACAGTTCTACTTTCCTCACTAATCGATTCAATAAATCCCATATCACCATTAAATACCCCTACACCTTCATTATCGCCATATCCACCTGTTCTATTCCATTTTAAAGAATAATTATTTTTAGTTTGCATTACCTTATCGCCTTCTCTAAAAATTATATCCTTAATATTTCTCTCTTTTTTATTTTTACTAGGTGGATTTAATATAGCTTGAAGCTCATTATTTAAGTTATCTACTCCTAATATTCCTTTCCTAGTAGGAGAAAGAACTTGAATATCTCTTGTTTTATCCCACTTAGGATTAAAAAGGGGTAATCTTCTATTTACTAAATCTAAAATAGTGGACAAAATTTCTTCATTACTTTCTCTATTATCAAAAAAGAAATCTCCACCTTTTTTATTCAAGTATGGCAACTCACCATTATTTATTCTATGTGCATTAGTGATAATCATACTTTCTTTTCCCTGCCTAAATATTTCTTTAAGCCTTACAACCTTAATAAATTCACTATTTATTAAATCCCTTAAAACATTTCCAGGACCTACTGATGGAAGCTGATCAACGTCTCCAACTATGATAACTCTTGTTCCAAGTTTAATAGCCTTAAGTAAGCTATTCATAAGCATTATGTCAATCATGGATGCTTCATCTATTATTATTACATCTCCTTCTAATGGTTCACCTTCACCTTTACCAAAAAATGAATTTTCATCATCGCTTACACCCATTTCTAGTAGTCTATGTATAGTTTTTGCTTCTCTTCCTGTTGATTCTGTCATCCTCTTAGCTGCTCTTCCTGTTGGTGCTGCTAAAAGAACTTTCATCCCATTATTTTCATATATCTCTATTATACATTTAATTATAGTAGTCTTACCTGTACCAGGACCACCAGTAATTATCTCTATCCCATTTTCAAAAGCTCCTAGTATAGCCTCCTTTTGAGAATCTGCAAATTCTATATTATTTTTCTTTTCAAAACTAGATATTTCAAAAGAAATATCAGAGTTTATAGTTTGAAAGTTTTCAATACTTAAAGTAATAATTTTATTGGTTACTCCTAATTCACAAAAATAATATGGCAGAGCATACACAGCTTCTACATCATTAATTTTTTCTACTTTTATTTTACCCTCTAATACGCTATTATATATATTTGCTTCTATTAACTCTTTATCTACAACCAAGACCTTTTGACACTCTTTTATTAGCTTATCTTTAGGCATATATGTATTTCCTAAACCTGAAAAATTATTTAAAACATATCTTATTCCACTTTGAATTCTAAAATCCGATACTGGCTCAATTCCTAAGCTTTTTGCAATTCTATCTGAAGTTAGAAAACCTATTCCAGAAATTTCATCACTTAAAATATATGGATTTTTAGATACAATATCTTGAGAATCTGGACCAAATTTTTTATATATTTTTAAGCATTGATTTATTGTTACTCCATGTTTTTGAAAAAACATAATTATATCTTTAAGTTCTTTGCTTTCTAAATATGAATCATAAATAATGTTATACTTCTTTTCACCAATACCTTCAACTTCTTTGAGTCTTTCAATATTATTGTCTAATATATTTAAAGTTTCTTCTCCAAATGCTTTTACTATTTTTTTTGCTGTTACTGGCCCTATTCCATGTATTATGCCTGTGCTTAAATATTTTTCAATTTCCTTAACAGAAGTTGGAAGAAGCTCTTTATATTCTTCTACATTAAATTGTCTTCCAAATTGTTTATGTGTAATCCAATTTCCTTTAACCTCTATTTGTTGACCTTCTTTTAATAACGGCATTATTCCAACAATCGTAACAACCTCTTTATTCGCTGTAATTTTAGCTACTACATATCCGCTATCTTCACTTCTAAAAATTACTGCTTCAACTAAGCCATCTAATATCTCCATATTATCGCTCCAAACATTTTATTTTACTTATTAATATTATATAATTATATCATAAGTGAAATTTTGATTGTTAATTTATACTCTTCTTATTCACTTATAAATTATTTGCTTATAATAAAAAGCTTAAACATCATAGGGAGGTTATTTAATATGTTATTAAAAAACTGTAATATTATTTTTCTAGATAAAATTGAAAAAGGCTCTATATTAATTGAAAACGGTATTATTAAAGAAATAAATCCAAATACTACTTCTTCTGATTCAGTCATCGACTGTAAAGGTTTATATGTAGCTCCTGGATTTATAGACATTCATATACACGGAGCTGGAGGATATGATACTATGGATGGTACATTTGACGCAATAAATGAAATTTCCAAAACCATCTGTAAGTATGGTACAACTTCATTTACACCAACTACAATGACGATGTCAGCAGAAGACATATTAAAATCTATGACTGCAATAAAAAAAGCTAAACTTGAAGGTACAGATGGTGCTCAAGTTTTAGGCGCACACTTAGAAGGACCTTTTATCAGTCCTAATGCCATTGGAGCTCAAAATCCTAACTATTTAATTAAACCAACTTTTGAAAATTTTGAATCTATGACTGGAGATGCAATGGATTCTGTAGTATCAATTACAATGGCACCAGAAGTTGATGGAGCTAAAGAACTTGCTAGTATATTAACCGAAAAGGGTATTCGTTGCTCTATAGGTCATACTAAAGCTACTTATGAAGAAGCAATTGAAGGTATCAAATGTGGCTTCTGTCACTCAACTCATTTATTTAATGCAATGACAGGCTTCACTCATAGAGAACCTGGTGTTGTAGGTGCAACCTTTGATACTGATATTACTACTGAAACTATTTCTGATGGTATACACATATCCTATCCATCATTAAGAATAGCTTATAAACAAAAAGGAACTGATAAAACTTTATTAGTTACAGATGCAATGTGTGCTTGTGGAATGCCAGATGGAAATTATGCCCTAGGAGGACAACCAGTCATAGTTAAAGATGGATCAGCAAGACTTGAGAATGGTGCATTAGCAGGATCAATTTTAACTTTAAATAAAGCAATCAAAAACATATACGAAAATACTGATTATCCTTTATACGAAATAGTTAAAATGGCTTCATTTAACGGTGCTAAATATTGTAGAGTGGATGATAAAAAAGGTCAAATAAAAGAAAATTTTGATGCTGATTTAGTTTTATTCGATGATAATATTGATATTAAAATGACTATCGTAAACGGAAAAATAGTTTATTCTAGTTAAGAGTTTTGAGTTAATAGTTATTACTTTAGGAATAGTTTCATGATAAACTACTAATTTTCTAACTGAGTAAATTTCTTTTCAATCTAATAAAAAAGCGAAGACATGAGTCTTCGCTTTTTTATTATAAGTATTTCTTAATTTCTTCTACTTTATTTAATTGTTCCCAAGGTAAATTTAAATCATTTCTACCAAAGTGACCATAAGCTGCTGTTTGTCTGTATATAGGTCTTCTTAAATCAAGATCCCTTATTATAGCTCCTGGTCTTAAATCAAATACTTTTTCTACAATTCTTGTTATTTCTTCTTCATTTAATTTACCTGTTCCAAAAGTTTCAACTTCTATAGAAACCGGCTTTGCAACACCTATTGCATAAGCCAATTGAATTTCTAACTTATCTGCAACACCAGCTGCAACTAAATTCTTAGCTACCCATCTTGCTGCATAAGCTGCTGATCTATCAACTTTTGTTGGATCTTTTCCTGAGAAAGCACCACCACCGTGTCTTCCATATCCTCCGTAAGTATCAACTATAATCTTTCTTCCTGTTAATCCACTATCACCTTGTGGTCCACCAACAACAAATCTTCCAGTAGGATTAATGTAATATTTAGTTGATTCATCTAATAATTCAGCTGGAATAACATGTTTAATTACATGCTCCATTAAATCTTCTCTTATTTGCTCTTGACTTACATGCTCATCATGTTGAGTTGAAATAACTATTGCATCAATTCTTACAACTTTATTATCATCATACTCAACTGTAACTTGAGTTTTTCCATCTGGTCTTAAATAAGGTAAAGTTTCATTTTTTCTAACTTCAGTTAATCTTCTTGACAATCTATGTGCCATGGCAATTGGTGAAGGCATAAATTCTGGTGTTTCATTAGTAGCATAACCAAACATCATTCCTTGATCTCCAGCTCCTACTGCTTCAACATCATCCTTTGTTCCTGCTCTAGATTCTAAAGCTTCATCAACTCCCATTGCAATATCTCCAGATTGTTCATCAATAGATGTTAATACTGAACATGTATCACAATCAAATCCATATTTAGCTCTATCATATCCAATTTCTCTAATTGTTTTTCTAACTACTTTAGGAATATCTACATAACAAGATGTTGATATTTCTCCCATTACTAGTACCATTCCTGTTGTTACTGCTGTTTCGCAAGCAACTCTAGCTGTTGGGTCCTTTTCTAATATACTGTCTAATACTGCATCCGAAATTTGATCACATATTTTATCTGGATGCCCTTCTGTAACTGATTCTGAAGTAAATAATCTTCTCATTTTGCTTAGCTCCTCTCGTTTTGATATTAATTCTAAGCAATAAAAAAAGCCTCTTGCAAAAAGAAGAGACTATAATTATCTAAGGTCTTTCTTATCTTGCAAACTTAATTGTTCTGCAGGAATTTGCACCACATTAACCTAGTTAATAATTCTTAGTTTATAGTTCATAGTTATAGATGAAATCCTAATAGTTTTCTCTAATCTTAACTATTAACTTTTAACTGTTAATAGGTTGCCGGGTTTCACAGGGCCTTTATCCCTCCACCTCTCTGGATAAGAACTAATATCAAATTTTATTTCTAGAATATTTTATCAATATAATTATACTATGTCAACATTTAATATATTCATAAAAAATAATATGATTATAATTTATTTTTTATAAAATAAAAAAAGCATGGTATAAACCATGCTAATGGTGGGGGAGGACGGATTCGAACCATCGAAACGAAACGTAACAGATTTACAGTCTGCCCCCTTTGGCCTCTCGGGAACTCCCCCATATTTGGAGCTTCATGTCGGAGTCGAACCAACAACCTGCTGATTACAAGTCAGCTGCTCTGCCATTGAGCCAATGAAGCTTATTTGGTGGAAACAACAGGGATCGAACCTGTGACCCTCTGCTTGTAAGGCAGATGCTCTCCCAGCTGAGCTATGCTTCCATAAAACTAAATTTGAAATTTTAAATGGTGGGGGAGGACGGATTCGAACCATCGAAACGAAACGTAACAGATTTACAGTCTGCCCCCTTTGGCCTCTCGGGAACTCCCCCATTTGGAGCTTCATGTCGGAGTCGAACCAACAACCTGCTGATTACAAGTCAGCTGCTCTGCCATTGAGCCAATGAAGCATAATACCAAATTTCAAATTTTCTTTTTTAAGTTGTTAATGGTGGGGGAGGACGGATTCGAACCATCGAAACGAAACGTAACAGATTTACAGTCTGCCCCCTTTGGCCTCTCGGGAACTCCCCCATGTGCTTATTTACAACTTTTTTGTCATTCATTATGTTACTGCCGAACTGACAAGGACTAGTATATAATTAAACCAATTATATTTCAACCCCCATTTTTAACCTTTATACAAGATTATTCTTAATATACTCTTATTTTCTCTATAATTCTTCTTTTTAATATATAATTCTATTTTTTTATAATAATAAAAATAATACTTTTTTCAAATTTAATAGTAGATTTTTTATTCATTTTTCACCTCATAATTAGTAACAAATTTACCCTCATATAAATATAGTATAAGTACAAGCTTGTTAATTTTAATAAATTTTACATACTTTTATAAATCATCATTGTCCAACTGATACCTTTTCTTTTAAGTTCTTAATATAATTTTTTATAATAAAATTATATTATTGCTTTGTAAATCATATATTTTATATAAGACAAGCTATAATATAATCAAAATTTAAACTTTTAATTTTATTATTAAATTTATTTACTAAATGAATCGAAAAGAAGTTTTCTTTAAAGTAACAAACATTATTTTTTGTTATTTTAAATAGCGAAAAATAATTTCCATATATAAAAATGGGAGGTGAATTATTTGATTAAAAGAAAGTTTAATTATAAATCTAATTTAGCATACTATGAAATTGCTGAATTTATGAGAAAATATATTAATTCTAATAGTATTATAGTATGCATCGGTACTGATAAATGCGTAGGTGATTGTTTAGGCCCACTTGTTGGAACTTTTCTTCAAGAACATAATTTTCCTTTACCTGTATACGGTACGTTAGAAAATCCGATTCATGCATTAAACTTAGATAAAAAACTTATTGAAATCAATAAGCTTCATCCTAATGCTTCTATAATAGGTATAGATGCATGTCTCGGAGATGTAAATTCAATTGGTGAAATACACACTCGTGATTATCCTATCCATCCTGGGAAAGGTGTTGGAAAATCACTTCCCGATGTAGGTATTGCTTCAATAATTGGTATAATAGACTCTAGTGATACTGCTGAATTCTTCACTTCTAGAAGTATACGACTTCATCTTGTTTTCGAAATGGCAAAAGTAATTTCTCATGGATTAATACATGCTTATTATTTAAATTCTATAGTAAACAAATAATGCTAGAAGTTATAACTTCTAGCATTATTTGTTTACTAATATAAATTTAATCTATTAAAGTAATTTCTTTATTAGAAATATTATTGTCCAATTTATCAGCATACTTAAGAACCTCACCTGTTCCCATTGCTACTGCCTCTACTGTGTTACTTGCAATACTAACATTAATACCTGTATTCTCTTCTATAAGTTTATCTAATCCATCTATTAACGAACCACCACCAGTCATTAATATTCCTTTTTCAATAATATCTGCTGCTAATTCCGGTGGAGTCTTTTCTAATACAGATTTTACACTTTCAACAATCATTGATACTGGTTCCATTAATGCTTCTCTTAATTCTTCAGTAGAAATAATAACTTCACCTGGTAAACCAGCAATTAAATTTCTACCCTTAATAGTCGTTGATATGTTCCTTGATCCCTTAAATACAGATCCAACACTAACCTTTAAATCTTCTGAAGTCTTTTCACCAATTAGAAGCTTATACTTCATTCTTACATATCTAGTAATTGCTTCATCAAATTTATCACCTGCGACTTTTATAGACTGTCTAATAACAATACCACCTAATGAAATAACTGCAATATCAGTTGTTCCACCACCAATGTCAATAATCATATGTCCATCTGGTTTCGTAATATCTAATCCTGCTCCAATTGCAGCCGCTAATGGTTCTTCAATTAGATTAACTTTCTTAGCTCCCGAATTCATAGCTGCATCTATTACTGCTCTTTTCTCGACTTCTGTTGCTTCTGATGGAATACAAATCATAACTCTCGGTGCTATAACCCTTCTTTTTCCTAAAGCTTTCTTAATAAAAGCCTTAAGCATTTTTTCTGTAACATCATAATCAGAAATTACCCCATCCTTTAATGGTCTTACTGCTACAATATTACCAGGGGTCCTCCCTATCATCCTTCTTGCTTCCTCTCCAACTGCTAAAACCTTATTATTATTTTTATTAATTGCTACAACTGATGGTTCTTTTAATACTACTCCTTTTCCTTTTACATAAACAAGTACAGTGGCTGTCCCTAAATCAATTCCCAAATCGCTACCGCTTTTCCAAAACCACATTTTATTCACTCCTATATAATAAAATTCAAAATATTTGTTTTTTCTACAAAATTATTCCTTTTTCTATTATATATTTAATGGATTTATCATTCAATAGCTTTATCCTTCATTCGCCTTATATTTCATTTTTGTGGCTTTACCGCCTCTAATATGTCTTTCAGATTTATTTAATTCTAATATTAAATGTGTTTGTTCAGCTATAGCCGGATTAATTTTAGGTAATCTTTCTGTCATATCCTTATGAATAGTACTCTTACTTACCCCAAATACTTTCGCTGTTTTTCTAATTGTAGCTTTTGAATCAATTATATATTGGGCTACCTCTAAAACTCTTTCTTCTATATAGTCTTTCAAGATTATACCTCCTTAATCTCTATTTGATATATTATTTACTTAATCTATAAAAAAAATTCATATTCTCAAACTAATTAAATAATTGTATAAGTATCAACCATAAAAATGGTTGATACTTTAATAAATTATTTCATCTCGAAATAAGCACTTGGATCAACATCTTTTCCATTTGCATCTTGTACTTGAACATTTAATACATCTCCGCAAATTTTTGATGTAAATATACCTGAACTATTTCCTACTGTACCTATTTCAGTACCAGCACTAACAGTATCCCCTGCTGCTACCTTAACATCTTCGCTTAAGTTAGCATATTTTGTTTTTAGCCCATTAGCATGTGCAATAACAACATAAGTTCCATCTGTAGTATTGCTTGATACTTCTTCAACTTTACCCTCTGCAGCTGCCTTAACAGTTGTTCCGACAGCAGCATTTATATCAATACCTCTTCTAGATGTATCTTCACTTCTAGTTTCATCTGAATAAGTTCTTACCATTTTTCCAAATTCTCTTGATATAGCTACTTCACCATCTATAGGTAATGATAGAACAATATTACTATCAGTTCCTGCTGAAACATCAACATCAGCTTCTTGCTCTGAGTTATTTTGATTTTCAGAAACAATCGCTTCATTAGTATCATTAGTATCATTATCTACTTCATTAGTAACTTCTTCTTGAGATATTTCATTATCATTTGCTTCTGCTAATTCATCATTGTTTTCTACCCTTTCTGCATTTTGCATATTAAAGTTAGAATCAACCTCTGAAGAATTGCTATCTTGAACATCATTTAAAGATAATTCATTGCTAGTATTGTTTTGCTCCTTAGCAACTGAATTCTTTTTAATAGTAAATGCTGCTACAGTTGCAACTACACATAAACATACTAGTAAAACTAAGTAAAAGCCCTCCTTTCTGAAAAAGTCCTTTACTTTATTTTTTTTATTTTGGTCCATTTCAACACCTCCTGTATTGTATTCTTGCCCCTAAAATTAAATTAATTCAATCTATACTAAATTTTTATTCGTCAAATTTATATATAAAAAAACAAAAAGAGATTTGATAAATCAAATCTCTTCGTGTTTATATAGTATATATTAACCTTATAGGTTAAATTTTAAATTTCCTATATTAATACCCGTATAATAATGCTTTAATATTTCATCATAACTCTTCCCATCCTTAGCCATAACATTTGCCCCCCACTGACTCATTCCAACCCCTTCACCATAGCCTTTACAATTGAATATAATCGTATTATCGCCTATAGAATAATCAAAGTTTGTTGAGTTGAGCCCTAGCAAAACTTTAAAATCAGCTCCTTTAATCACACTATCTCCTACTTTTAATTCAATAACTCCCCCCGACTCACTTCTTGATAATATACTAATACTATCTCTTATATTACTTGAAGTTATGCCAGACTTAGGATATTTATTACTTATTATATAAGCTAAATCACTTAATGTAATTTCATTAGAACTTTCAAATTTAGATGATTCCTCATCACCTGGGCTATCTACTGATTTAAGATACGGGATTTTTCCCATCCCTAACTCTTCTGCTGACTCGGTCTTTCCAGCACTAACAGCAAAATATAATGGATACATTACCAATTCGCTATCATAAGTTAAAACCATACCTTTTGTATCATCTACTGCATTTTTTATTTTTTCCCAATATCTCTCTCCATTTTCCTCTCCCCATTTCTTAAGGATATCATCCTTTGATGAATAAACCTGACAATGTGCTGAGTCACATATATCTCCTCCATTAGCCTCTGTACATGGATTTATTTTTTTACTAACAACATAGGTTCTAGCTACAATAGCTTGAGCCTTCAATGCTTCAGTTTCAAAGCTAATAGGCATTGTATTTGCAAGTACACCATATACATAATCTTCTAGTTCTATCTCCTCTATTCTATTCTCTAAAGTAATATATACAGAAACAGTACTATTTGTATTAATGTTTATTTCATTGTTTATATCCTCTATCTTATCCACATTATCTACATTGTCCACTTCATCTACTTTGTCTTTAATCTCTGTATTATCTATCTCTTCCTCTACCTTATTATCTTCACTCTTATCCGATTCATTAACATTTATCTTTTCTTTATTAGTTGCATATTTATTAAAATCTATTTTCACATCTGCTTTCATAGTTATTACTGGAATTATTATCATAAACAAAATAATACATATAGCTGTTACTATTACTAACTTAATCGTTGTAAATCCTTTCAAAAAATTTTTACTCATACTCCCTCCATCTTACCAAGGTTACACCTATATATATGTTTTAATCTGTTGAACAATTCCAAATTATCATTATTATTAATTCTTATATTTCTATATAAAATAAAATTAGGAGTCAAAAAAGACCCCTAATTTATTTATGAACTCTATATATTTCTGCTCCAAGCTTTCTAAACTTTTCTTCAATATTAGTATATCCTCTATCAATATGATATATTTCTCCTATCTCCGTTTGTCCATTTGCAACTAATCCAGCTAATATCATTGCTGCTCCAGCTCTTAAATCAGTAGCTTTAACCCCGCATCCAGTAAGGGTAGTTACACCTTCTACTATTGCTATTCTACCATCAATTTTTATATTAGCACCCATTCTTCCTAGCTCTCCAACATGCATAAACCTATTTTCAAATACAGTTTCAGTTATTACACTTACTCCTTTAGTAATTGCTAATAAAGCCATCATTTGAGCCTGCATATCTGTTGGAAAACCAGGATAAGGCATTGTTTTTATATCTACTGGTCTTTTTTCTTTAGTTCCATCAACAATCATCTTTTGTCCATCTATAGTACAGTAAACTCCGCACTCCTTCAACTTTTCGATAGTAGGCATTAAATGTTCTTCATTTACTCCATTAATCGTTATCTTACTATTAGTAATTCCAGCTGCAACCATAAAAGTTCCAGCTTCTATTCTATCAAATATAGGTGTAAATGGTTTTGGTTGTTTCAATTCTGATACACCATGTATAGTTATCTTTCCATATCCAGCGCCTTCAATATTAGCTCCCATACAATTCAAAAATCTTGCTAAATCCCAGATTTCTGGTTCTTCAGCAGCATTTTCTATTACAGTAACTCCTGGTGCTAAAACAGCTGCCATCATAATATTCTCTGTAGCTCCTACAGATGGAAAATCTAAATAAATTCTGTTTCCATGTAATTTATCAATCTTAGCTTCGACATATCCATACCCAACTTCAGATTCTATTCCTAAAGCATTAAAACCTTTTAAATGTAAATCTACAGGTCTGCTTCCAATATTACAGCCTCCAGGCATTGATATTTTACATTTGCCAAACCTTGCTAACATAGGTCCCATAATTAAAAAAGATGCTCTCATTTTTCTAATTAACTCACTATTAGGATCTACTTCTTTTAAATTTTGGGTATTTATTTTTAAATCTCCTGTTATTGAAGAAAATTGCACTTCACAATTTAACTCTCTTAATAAATTAATCAAGACAGTAACATCTTCTAACATAGGTACTTTCTTTAAAATTATTTCGGTTGGATTTAAAATAGTTGCAACTATTATAGGTAATACTGAATTTTTTGCAACACTTATATCAACTTCTCCATGAAGTTCCTTTCCACCTCTAACTATGATTTTTTCCATATTATCCTCCATATTTATTGTTAGTATGTTACGAAAATTATCGGTGTTCCTATAATTAAATATGAACCTGTATCGTACTTAATTTGTCCAATGTTTATATGTTGATTATCTTCAAATGTAGCTTCAGCAACACACCCATTGTTTATATCTAAATATTCATTAACTTTTATATTTAAATTTTTTTCCAAATCATCAATCAAATTTTTATCCTGTGTATTTAGCTTTCCCTTTATAAATGAAAAATACCTTTCATTTATAAAATTATCATTTCTTATTTTCTGTGATAATTTTTTCAATTCTTCCTCTGATTTACTAACATCATTATTAATTAGAATAACTTGAACTTTTATCAAATCATTATATTCACAAATATTAATACTATAATCAATATTTTCACTTTCTGCTGTAATATTATTATTCTCTGTAGAAAGTACTAAAAAATTATTTTCTTCAAAAAATTGTTTTATCCTTAAGTATTCTTTGCATAATTTTTCATCAACTGTATATTCTAATTTAATTCCATTTTGAACAAAATCATAATTATTTATCACATATCCTTCAATCTTACTGAAAGAATCTTCCTTTGATTCACACTTATACTCTTTTCCACCAATAATTAATAGAGAAAAGATTAAAAGAAATACAAAAAATACTTTTTTCATATTGTAATCCCCTGCCCTTCCTCTAAAATTATTGTCCAAACTATTTTTTTTATACATTGCTTTAATATAAATTGTCCAAATGAAATTTCAAAATTCTATTTGGTTAATTCAAGTTACATAAATATATACTGCCACATTGTAGTAAAATAATTTCTCTTAATAATATATATATATTATTAAGCTCTTAAAATAGTTCTCTTTATTCTAAATTTAATATATTTCTCTACTGATTTCGTGTATATATATCATTCTATTCAAATCTAAAAAAAAGGTTATATAAATAATTTTCTATAAAAAAAAATAAGGAAGTCGCTTTTTAGCGATTTCCTTATTTAAATTGCAATCTTGCATTTGCCCTAGCTAATGCTCTCTTTGCTCTTTCTATATCAACATTTTCTTTTTTACTAGTTAATCTTTCTTCTGCTCTCTTAAAAGCCTCTTCCGCACGATTTATATCAATTTCTTCTGGATAATTAAATGAATCACAGCAGAAATTAATCACGTTATCTTTAACATATATAATTCCTGAAGATGTAAATAATTTCTTTATATCACCATTAGCGGTAGTATACACACTTACCGTTGGTATAGCAGCAACTATACTTGGTGCATGATTTGCAAGAAACTCAATTTTACCATTAGGCTCGGTTGTCAATAAACTAATAATTTCCTCTGTTAATACTTCACGCCCAGGAGATACAATGTTAAGTTTTATTGTTTTTCCCATAACTTACATCTCCTATTTCATTTTATTAGCTTTTTCTACAACTTCTTCAATAGTACCTGCAAATAAGAATGCTGATTCAGGTAAATCATCGTATTTTCCTGATAAAATTTCTTTGAATCCTCTTACAGTCTCTTTAACTGGAACATATCTTCCTTGCATTCCTGTAAACTGCTCTGCAACAGTAAATGGTTGAGATAAGAATCTTTGAATTCTTCTTGCTCTTGCAACTACAGCCTTATCTTCATCTGATAATTCATCAACACCTAAAATTGCAATTATATCTTGTAATTCTGTATATCTTTCAAGTATATTTTTTACTTCTGTTGCAACTTCATAGTGTTCCTTTCCAACTATTCTTGGGTCAAGAATTCTAGAAGAAGATTCTAATGGATCAACTGCTGGAAATATTCCTAATGATGATATAGCTCTAGATAATACTGTTGTAGCATCTAAGTGAGTAAATGTAGTTGCTGGTGCTGGGTCTGTTAAGTCATCAGCTGGAACATATACTGCTTGAACTGATGTTATAGAACCATTTTTTGTTGAAGTGATTCTTTCTTGAAGAGCACCCATTTCAGTAGCTAGAGTTGGTTGATACCCAACAGCTGAAGGTATTCTTCCTAATAATGCAGAAACTTCTGAACCTGCTTGTGTAAATCTAAATATATTATCTATAAATAATAATACGTCTTGACCTTGATCTCTAAAGTATTCAGCCATAGTTAATCCAGTTAATGAAACTCTCATTCTAGCACCTGGTGATTCATTCATTTGACCAAATACTAATGCAGTCTTATTTATAACTCCTGAATCCATCATTTCATGATATAAGTCGTTACCTTCTCTAGATCTTTCCCCTACACCTGTAAATACAGAAATTCCACCATGCTCTTTGGCAATATTATTAATTAACTCTTGGATTAATACTGTTTTACCTACTCCGGCTCCTCCAAATAATCCTATCTTCCCACCTTTTTGATATGGTGCAATTAAATCAATTACTTTAATTCCTGTTTCAAACATTTCTGGCTCTAAAGATTGTTCTTTAAAGCTTGGTGCTGGTCTATGTATAGGATATGATTCATCGGATTCTATGGCTCCTTTATTATCTATAGGATTTCCTAATACATTAAATAATCTTCCTAATACATTCTTTCCTACTGGTACAGATATTGGCTTTCCTGTATCTAAAGCCTTCATACCTCTCTTTAATCCATCAGTAGACTCCATTGCTATTGCTCTAACAATATCATCCCCAACATGTTGCTCAACTTCTACAACTAGCTCTCTATCACCCATATCAATTTTAATTTCATTGTATATGTTTGGTAAAGAAGCTTCATCGAACTTTATATCTACTACAGGTCCAATTACTTGAACTACTTTTCCAATTTTACTTTCTGACATACTTCTTCCTCCTTGCTACTTTTGAGCTTCGGCTCCCCCAACAATTTCTGAAATTTCTTGTGTTATAATACCTTGCCTAATTCTATTGAATTTAATATTAAGACTTTGTAATATGTCATTTGCATTTTCTGTAGCTCCATCCATAGCAGTCATTCTAGCACTATGTTCACTAGCTTTTGCACTAAGCATACATGTCTTAAGTTGGCTCTTTAAATACATATCTATTGCATTTTTAAATACAGCTTCTTCATTTGGCTCAATTATATATTGACCTTCTCGAGAAGCTTTCTTTTCTATTGGTAATATTTTAACACTTTTTACCTCTTGTTTAACCGGAGAAATAAATTCTGTATATACTATATTTACTTCAGAAACATCTCCCTTTTCATATAAATATATAGCATCATTATATATTCTATTAATATCTTTAGTAGCAGGCATATCTGGTAAATCTACATATTCAGCATATGTGCTTATTTTATATCTAGAAAGATATGAAATTCCTTTGCTTCCAACAACAACAACTTTTGCTCCGCCACTTTTTTGAACTAAATTGTTTAAATATATAGCTACAGTATTATTATAACCTGCGCATAACCCAGTGTCTGAAGTTAATACAATATAGAGTTTATCTCCATCAAAGCTTTTATAATAAATTGAGTCAAAATCTTCCGGCATACTAGAAACAACTTCACTAATAACTTCTTTGCACAAATTATTATATTGCTCGTTAGCTATAAGCTCTTTTCTTGCTTTTCTGAGTTTTGAAGTGGCAACAAGCCCCATAGCCTTAGTTATTTTTCTAGTACTTTCAACTGACTTCATTCTTCTTTTAATTTCTATAAGTCCCGCTGCGCCCACTGTTTTACCTCCTAAAGAATTGCATAGCTATAAAAAGCTATGCATCTTTTAAAAATTCTTTTTTAAAATCAATTATACATTTTTCAATGTTTTCTTTTAATTCATTTGTTAATTGTTTTTCAACAATAACTTGCTTCAAGACATCTCTATGATGAGTATCCATATATTCTAAGAATTCAGCTTCAAATTTTCTAATATCTTTAACCTTTATATCTGATAAAAAGTCATTTACAGTTGCATACAATATAACTATTTGTTTTTCAACATCCATTGGTTTATATTGATCTTGCTTTAATACTTCTAATATTCTTTTACCTTTTTCTAGTCTTCTCTTAGAATCAGAATCTAAATCAGATCCAAATTGAGCGAATGCTGCAAGTTCTGTATATTGTGCAAGTTCCAACCTTAATGTTCCTGAAACTTGTTTCATAGCCTTAATTTGAGCATTACCACCAACTCTTGATACCGAAATACCTGCATTTACTGCTGGTCTTTGTCCTGTATTGAATAATTCACTTTCTAAGAATATTTGCCCATCTGTAATTGATATTACATTAGTTGGTATATATGCTGTAACGTCTCCAGCTAGTGTTTCTATAATTGGAAGTGCTGTTAATGAACCTCCTCCATTTTCTTTAGATAGCTTTGCAGCTCTTTCTAAAAGTCTTGAATGAATATAGAACACATCTCCTGGATACGCTTCTCTTCCTGGTGGTCTTCTAAGTAATAATGACATTGTTCTATAAGCTACAGCATGCTTAGATAAATCATCATATATTATAAGAACATCTTTACCCTTATGCATGAAATATTCACCCATACTACATCCTGCATATGGTGCTAAATATTGAAGTGGTGCACTTTCTGATGCAGTTCCTGCAACAACAATTGAATAATCAAGTGCTCCCATTTCTTCTAATGTATTAACTATATGTGCAACTGTTGATTGCTTTTGACCAATAGCTACATATATACATATTACATCTTTACCTTTTTGATTTAAAATTGTATCTACAGCGATAGCAGTTTTTCCTGTTTGTCTATCACCGATAATAAGTTCTCTTTGTCCTTTACCAATAGGAACCATAGAATCAATTGCCTTTATCCCTGTTTGTAATGGCTCATTTACTGAAGCTCTGTCTATAATACTTGGAGCTGGAACCTCTATCGGTCTAGTTCCTGCATAGTTTATAGGTCCTTTACCATCAATCTCTTCACCAAGAGGGTTTACAACTCTACCTAAAATTCCTTCTCCTACAGGCACTTCAACAATTCTATTAGTTCTTTTTACTATATCGCCTTCTTTAATTCCTTCTTCAGAACCTAATAAAACACATCCAACATTATCTTGTTCTAGGTTTAAAGCCATCCCAAATACATTATTAGGAAACTCTAAAAGCTCACCTTGCATACAATCATCTAATCCATAAACTCTTGCAATTCCATCACCAATTTGAATTATTGTTCCAGAATCAGAAGTTTTAATTTGATTTTCATATCTTTGTATTTCTTTTTTTATGATAGATGTTATTTCTTCTGGTTTTATGTTCATGCAATCACCTCTATTCCGTAGTAAGCATCAGCTTTCTTAAATCATCTAATCTTGTTCTTACAGTTCCATCAATAACGTCATTTCCTATTCTTACATAAATTCCGCCTAAAATTTCAGGATCTATTATTTTCTTTAATATAATATCTTTATTATACTTCTTTTCTAATTTTTCTACTAAAGCATTATATTCATATTCCTCTAAAGGTATTGTAGTTTTAACAATTCCTTGTAAAACATTTAATCTTTCTAAATGGATTTTCTCCATTTCCTTTAACTTTTCTTTTAAAAATAAAATTCTGTCCTTTTCTATTAATATTAATAAAAATGATAAAAGTTCCTCATCGATTTTACCTTTAAATATGTTAATAAAAGTCTTTTTCTTTTGCTTTGTACCTATTTGAGGATGTTTAATTACTTCTAAAAAATCACTATTATTATCTATAAGATTGCAGATTTCTCTTAAATCTCCAAGATATTCATCAACTTTTCCTTTTTTTTCAGCAACTTCATAAAGTGCAAGGGCATATCTTCGGTCTAAATATTCGTACATATTTATTTACCTACCTCTGAAATAAATTCATCAATTAGAGTTCTATTTTTTTCCTCATCGATATTTTTTTCAATTACTTTTTTAGAAAGTTCTAAAGCTAAGTCTATAGCTTCCTTCTTTAAAGAGTACTCAGCTTTTTCTTTTTCCCTTTCAATTTCTACTTTGGCTCTTTCTATAATTAAATTTGCTTCAGCTCTTGCTTCTTCAACAATTTCATCATATACTTTTTCAGCCCTTTTCTTATGGCTTTCTGTAATAGCCTTTCCTTCTTCTTTAGCCCTTTGAAGTTCTCTTTCATTACTAATAGCAAGATTTCTCGCTTTTTCAAGCTCCATATCTGCATTGTCTAACTTCTCCACTATCTCATTCTCTCTTGCTTCAACTATTAGTTTAACTTTTTCAAAAAAGAAATATTTTAATCCAAAGAATAGAATCAAAAAGTTTACTATAGTGGCTAATATAATACCTGGATTAAATTCCATTATTTGATACCCCCTTCTGGAGTTATTAAAATATTATGCTACTCCTACAAATATTAATAAGATAGATACTAATAATCCATAAATAGCTGTTGCTTCTGCGAATGCTGATCCTATAACTAATGTTGTTGTAATCTTTCCTGTTGCTTCTGGATTTCTTGCAACCCCTTCAACTGCTTTTCCTGTAGCATTTCCTATACCAATACCTGCTCCTAAACCTACTAATACTGCAATACCTGCTCCTAATGCTCTCATTCCTATTTCATTCATTTTTAATTTCCTCCTTTTAATTATGTTCTGATACTATCTTAATGTTTATCATTGTTAACATTACAAAAATAATTGCTTGAATACCACCATCAAATATATCGAAATACAAATGTAATGGGATTGGTATAACAAGTTGTGCAAACCATGCTATCTTTTCTAAACTTTCATAAACAAGTTCTATTATAAAAGTAGCTGCTAACATATTACCAAAAAGTCTTAAAGATAGAGATATTGGAAGCATTACTCTCTCCAATATTGTAATTGGTAATATGAAAGATACTGGTTCTAAATATCCTTTAAAATATCCTCCAATGCCATTCTTTTTAATAGCATATCCTTGAACCATTACAAATGATATTAAAGCTAAAGTTAATGTAACACTAAAGTTTTTTGTTGGTGGTGATATTCCGACTAGACCTGTAAAATTCATTACTAGCACAAATATCCCTAAAGTTCCTATGAAAGGAACAATTCCTCTAAAATCTTCTCCAACATTACTTACTACAGCATTATTTAACATGTTATAAATCCATTCAACAATAGTTTGCTTTTTAGATGGTCTTATTTTCATATTTCTAGTAGACCACCAAGCTAAAGCTAAAATTAATAAAACAATTACTAATTGCACTATTGCCTCTGGTTTTATATCAATTGCTATTTTGCCTAAGTAAAAAGAAAATATAGCTTTTGATGGTTCCATCTATTCACTTCCCTTCTGCACTTTTATAGTAGTTATTACTAGTATTATATAATGTATAAAAAATCCTAATAAAAAGACTAATAAATTAATTATTTTATTAGAAAAGATTACTGCTATAAAAACTATAGTAATAATTCTCATTAGATAACTTAACGGATATAAAATTGCTTTATTTTTTTTAGGATTATTTATGAATTTCTCAGTTATTTTTGCTGAAATAATAAAATTCAGCATAGAAATTATTAATCCAAGAAATAAAATTAATCCAATTTTACATTTTCCTACCAAAGCTAATAATAAAAATAAAACAACTCCAGTTATAAAATCATTACTTGCTACAGATTTTACTATAAACTTTAGATCTTTAGCCATTTTAATCTCCTAGTAAATAACTTATTTGGGAGCTAGAATCTTATCTTATTCCTATATAAAAACTAATTGTTATATCGTTATATGTATGTATTTATTTATACAAATGAGCTCTTATCTAGGAATACTCTTACGTTATTTTTAGACACTGTCCCTGTTGACATTAGCTAATTATATACCTAGTTCTAAATTAATAAAAACCTCATTTTTACTTATTTTTTACAATTAATCGTTAAAATAGCCTGTTATTATATAATATTTCATAAATGCTCAACTAAAATCTTTTTTTTGAGCTTTTTAAATTATTTTTGCAATTAATTTTACAATCTTTCATTTGTTTAAATTTTCATAATATTTATTTTTTTATTCCTATTCATTCTGATAACGTTTCATACTTTTATTTTGTTACTTTTTGATAATATTATTGTTAAAATAAATGATATAGCTGCTGCTACTCCCATACATGCTAAGTAAGGTAACATACTACTTCCTTGCATTGAAAGGATTGCTGGAAGTCCTCCAATACCTATTGAGTTTGCTGTTGCAGTAAATGCCATAGATACCATACCTGCTACCCCTGAACCTATTATAGCTGCCACAAATGGATAGAAGTTCTTTAAGTTAACTCCAAAAATTGATGGTTCTGTAACTCCTAAATATGCTGATATACATGCTGGTACTGCAATTTGCTTCTCTGCTGCATCTTTTCTCTTTAAGTAAATATATCCTAATACTGCTGAACCTTGAGCAATGTTTGCTAAAGCAACTATTGGCCATGCGTAAGTTCCTCCAGTTGTTGCTATAAGCTGTAAATCTATTGGCAATAATGTGTGATGTAATCCTGTAATTACTAATATAGGATACGCAAAACCATAAATCCCTGCAAATAACCAACCAAATTGAGAATTAAAACCTGCTTGTACTACTGTTGCTACTACATCACCTATTTTCCAGCCTATTGGACCAAGTACTGTATGTGCTAACAATACTGTTGGTACTAATGAGAAGAATGGTACTATTATCATTTGTATTGCTTCTGGTGAAAACTTCTTAGCTAATCTTTCTAAATATACATAAGTGAATCCAACTAATATTGCTGGAACTATTTGTGCTTGGTAACCTATCATATCAACCTTAGCAAATCCAAAATCCCAAAATGGAATTGTATCTGCACCAGTTACTGAATATGCATTTAATAATTGTGGTGAAACTAATGTAATTCCAATAACTATACCTATCATTTGATTAGCACCCATCTTCTTAGCTACTGACCAAACAACTCCTACAGGTAGGAAGTGGAATATAGCTTCACATATTAGCCATAAAAAACTATTT
>SKEW01000925.1_pt1 | contig 20980 bp, 21 predicted proteins | sample 4841441 | NCBI WGS metagenome assembly SKEW01 (sample SAMN11008799, study PRJNA524170) | human gut metagenome | isolation source: fecal sample from pouch patient p41 | place: Israel: Tel-Aviv | reverse complement strand
TGGAACGCCTCGTATCCGAAGCGTTCGCCATCGCCGCCAACCTCAACAGCGCGGCGGACGACGACGAATACCGGGCAGCGATGCGCGAGGGCCTGCACACGTTCGACATGCTGCGCGAACGCTACGGGCTTACGCAGGACGGCCTGTGGATAACGGCCACGGACATGAACGAAAGCCCTATACCAGCGCACGTAGGAAAAATTTGACAGCAGCCTCGAATCCCTACCTCCGTCGCACGTCGGTGCAAACTCAGAAGGAATGTCCTCCCGAGAGTACACATCCGCTCTCATTCATTGAGGTATCGCGCGTAACGAGTTTTCATTGTAAATGCCACGGTATGGTGACGGATTTTGGAGGACGATAATGACAATACAATATACAGCGCAGCCGGCTGATCCGGCGTCGAGTGCGGTGCTGACGCGCGGGCTGGTGAAGCGGTATGGGGATTTTCTCGCGGTGAACGGGTTGAATCTGAACGTGCCGGCGCATGGCGTGTATGGTTTGCTGGGGCCGAATGGTGCGGGCAAGTCCACGACGATGAAGCTGTTGCTTGGGTTGGCCTCGGCCACGAGCGGCGATATGTGGATGTTGGGGGAGAAGGTGGGTGGCCGGCACAGGTTGCAGGCGGGCCGGGTCGGTTCGATGATCGAGGGGCCGAGCTTCTACCCGGGGTTGAGCGGTCTAGATAATTGCCGTATGGTGGCCGATTACCTGAATCTGCCGGGTTCGGCCGCGCCCGCGATTTTGCGGCAGGTCGGTCTGGCCGGCCATGAGGGCAAGAAGGCGAGGGACTACTCGCTGGGGATGAAGCAGCGGCTGGGCATCGCGATGGCGTTGATCTCGCAGCCGGAGCTCCTGTTGCTGGACGAGCCGACGAACGGGCTGGACGCGGAGGCCGTGGTCGAGGTGCGCGAGATGATCATGGGTCTGAGCCGCGAACGGGGCATCACGGTGATCATCAGCTCGCATATCCTTTCCGAGATCGAGAAGATGGCGCCGGTCGTGGGCGTCATCGCGGCCGGCCGCCTGTTGTATCAGGGTTCGCTCGACAGTCTGCGCGAGGAGGGGCACATCGATTTGCGTGTCTCCGACCCGAAGCTCGCGGCGGCGATGCTGGGCTCGGACCGGATCGACTACCGGTGGCTGCCGGGCAGGGATGGCGGCGTGCTGCGCCTGCCGGAACTGCCGGACCAGCGGATCGGCACCCTGATCACGCAGCTCGTCGGCCAGGGCGTCGCGGTCTATCGCGTCGCCTCCGAGCGCAAGACGCTGGAGCAGGCGTTCCTCGAACTGATCGAAAGCCCGCAGAGCCGCGAGCCCACGCCTCATCAGGCGCAAAATGCCATGGATTCCGACGCCGCACGCGCATCCCCGCGTCGTCCGTTGCCGATCCGGCAGGCTGCGGGTCGGGCGGCGTTCGCGGCGGCGGACGGAGGCGCACGATGAGCGGCGCGGCAGTGTTCGCGGCGACGGGCCGCCGTCCGCCGCGCCCCCGCGCGAAGACCGGCAGCCCGTTCACGCTGGCGCGTCTGGAGTTGTTGAAGGTGCGGGGCTCGTCGTTCTGGTGGATGCTGCTGGGCATGATGCTGCTGGTTTCGGCGTGGGCGGGCATGGCGTTCATGAAACGCGCCGGCAGTCCCGTCCCGGCGTTGAGGTCGGCCGCGTTGGCCGATGGCGAGGTCTATCAGGTCGTGAGCCTGCTGGCCCCGATTCTGGCGGCCCTGTTGACCAGCCGCATCGCCGTGCTGGAGACCTCGGAGCGCATGAACCTCACATGGCTGTCGTTCGGCCAGTCGGACGCGGCCCGGTTCGTGGGCAAGCTCATCGTCGCCGGCACCGGCGTGGGGCTTTGCTTCCTGATCCCGTTGCTGTGGGTGCCGATCGCGGCGAAGGCCCTTGGCTTCACGGTGGCCGGCTCGTTCGCCGCGCTGGTGTGGGTGCCGGCCCTGACCGGCTTCCTGTCCGCGACGGCCACGAGCGCGGTCCAGCTGATGTTCTCGATGATGATCGACAAGCAGGCCATCGGCCTGGGTCTGGGCGTCATCGCCGGCGTGCTGGGCTCCGGCCTGGGTGCGATGAACAGACCCGCGCTTGGCTGGCTGTTCCCGGCCGGCCTGAGTTCGGCCGCGAGCCCGTTCGTCAGATCCGTGGATGCGGGCGGCAACGCCACGATGCTGCTCGCCGCGCGCCCGTGGATGGCCGTGGCCTCCGCGGCCATGGCGTTCCTCGGCTGGACGCTGGTCAGCATGGTCGTGGTCAAGGTGAAGGAGTCAAGACGATGACACACGCAAACGCAGTGAACCCGGCAACCAATCCGGCAATCAACCCGGCCGCCAATCCAGCTGCCGGCCCGAGCCATGCCGCGATGCCCCGCGCGCATGCGGCGGGACGCCGCAGGCCGTCCGTGTGGGCGGCGTTCCGCTGGGAGACGCGCAAGGCCGGCAACCTGTGGTACTGGATCGTGACCGTCTTGTTCGACGCGATCGGCATGTTCAACGGGTGGAGCCAGTACACCGGCTACCAGGCGGAGTTCGCCAGGCAGGGCGTGACCTGGGCCGCGATCTGGGGTCAGGCGATCCTCCTGCCGAGCATGGTGTTCATGCCGGTGCTTGTGGCCGCGTTCGCCGCGCAGGTCGAAGCCAACGAGCATCGAGGCCGCAACTGGCAGCGGCTGAACGCCGCCGGCACCGTGAACGCGGCGATCGCCGGCAAGATGCTGCACGGGCTCGCGGCTTCGGCGCTGACCGTCCTCGTGTTCGAGGCAGAGTTCATCCTCGTCGGACGCTTCGCCGCCGGATTCGACCTCGCGCAGCTCGGCCCGTTCCTGCTGCGCGGTATCCCGCTGACCCTGTCGGTATGGGCGATCATGACGCTCACGCAGGCCGTGAGCGCGAAGGCCGAATCGTTCGCGGGCACGATGAGCGTGATGATGGTCCTGACCATCGGCGGATGCGCGCTGAGCCTGGCCGCCCCGGCCATCGCCGGGCCGTATCCGCTCGCCCTGATCACCAGCGCCTCCGCCGCCCGCGACCTCGCGAACATCGCCAGCCCGGCATCCATGCTCGCCTCCACGACCGCCGCCGCCATCTGGACCGCCATCAGCGCCCTGATCTTCCACCAGCTCGCCAAACAAGCCGTCTGAGCAACCGTCCACGGGCTCCCCTCACCTGCGGGAGCCCGCCACCCAACACCATGGAAAGGCTTCATCATGCACACCACCAGCCAACACAACGAACGACACGACGAATAACACAACGCGCCACACAACAGCGAACAGTCCATACGCCTGCCGCGCCGCGTCATCGCCGTGCTGATCGCCGCCCTCGCCGCGATCATCCTCACCGGCTGCTCGACCGGCATCGGCGTGGCCGGAGACAGGAACCTCCAAGGCATACGCACCCAAGACGGCGACTCCTACACGGGCGGCTACAAGGCCGACTACAGCAAGTTCACCGGCGAGGAGGCCGTATTCGGCGGCACCGGCAAGAAGGCCAGCATCCACCTGAACGGCACCATCACAGGCACATCCGGTACCGGCAGAATCCTCGTGACCAACGGCAGCGACACGAAACGACCCGTGCCCGCCACGAACGGCAAAATCGACCAGACCTACAACGTCACAGGCACCAGCTTCTACATCTACGTCACCGGCGACCAATTCACCGGCACCGTGAACCTCACATCCAAGGAGCAATGACCATGGCAAACACATCCCAATACCCAAACCAGCAACCGGCATATACGCCGGCACCGCCGGACGGCGGGCGGACATGGGGCGGCTGCGCCAGCCTCGCATTGGCCGTCCTTCCCCTTCTGCGCACGCTCGTGCCCCAGCTGCTCGGCATCCACCTCTACACGACGGGCTGGGTCAGGAACATCCTCGTCATCATCGACTTCGTATGCCTCATCGCTTCGCTCGTCATCGCGATCGTCACCTATCCCGAACAGGCGGGAGGACACAGAATCGTCAGTACAATCGCGATACTCCTATCCGCAGGCCTGACTGCCGCCGGCGGCATGCTCATCTTCCTCATGTTCATCAACCAGTAGGAATCCGACTGACAACGGAAAACTTCTTTGGAAGTTCATCTAACCGCATACACGCCATACAGCACAGGCCACATGCGATACGCTTCAACACGGATGGGGCAGCACCCAGGGAAGGAGAATCGCATGACCGCAAAAACCGGAAACGACAAGCGCCACGCGGTTACCGGCCTGATCGGCCACGTGGCCGCGTTCTGGCGGTCCAGCCCGGTCGCGCGCATGGTCGCGCCGATACTGTGCCTATGCTACGACGTGATGATGCTCACCAGAATCGTATTCACCCATGGCGGGGGCGATTCGGCAGCCATGAAACTGTTGGAGCATCAATGGGGAATCCCCTCACTCGCCATCCTATGTGCCTTATCTGTTGTGGCGCTGTTGTTCCGTATCAGAATGCCGTTCGCTATTTTGTGTGCCATATGCGGATTGTATCTATGCGCTTGCTTGATTCAAGCGGAGCCATATCTGATGTTGCCTCTCTTGTTTGCCGTCTACACGTCTACAGCCTTGGCCGCGACCACTGAACGTGCCATTGCGGGAATGGTTTTGTCGGGATTGTCAATCGTTTGCGGCCTCTGGATTGCGACCTTCCCCGCCTTGCAGACTGATATACTTCTGCCCGAGTCCCTCCTTGCGTCGATGACCGCTATTTTAGCTCTTTGGTCGCGCAACATCAGTCAGCGGCGGAAGGGAGCGGCCTTGGTGGAAGCTCAACAGCAACGAAGCCTGGAATTGGAACAGGAACGCGATGAAGAACGTCGGCGGGCGGACGTCGCAGCCGAACTGCATGACAGCGTGGGCCATAATCTCACCGCTATCATTGCACTTACTGAAGGCTTGGAGGGATTGACACAGGAGCCGGTGGAAGGCGCTATAAAGAGTATCAATAACTTAGCTCGGCAAAGTCTAGGTGATACACGCGAGGCGGTACGGAAACTTTCATCTCCGGTGACGTTACGGAAAACAAAAACAGGAACGGTGGAACTGTGCAGCTGGAATGATATAAACCCGATTCTTCAACATGCTCGTGATATTGGAATCGCCGCCATTCTGACCGAGACAGGAAGGCGTCCAGACGATCTAGCCCAAGCTGATTTATGCTTCCGAGTGAGTCGTGAGGCTGTCACAAACACAATGCGCCATGGGAAAAATATAACGCGAATTGTGGTTTCATGGGATCATCTGGATAATGGGGAACTCCGTATAACAGTGCGTGATGATGGTAAGCCAACGCTGAACAAAGATAACCGCGCTAAGGGGACCGGTTTCGGGCTTGCTGGCCTAGTGACTGAAGTTACGCGGGTCGGCGGGCACCTTCACTATGGCTCATCATCAGGGCAGGGGTGGACTGTTTCAGCCATTATTCCACAGCAAAAACGTCCATATATTCCTGTGCAGGAGGGAAACGATGATTAACGTAATGATCGTGGACGATCAGCAGCCGACCAGAATGGGTTTTTCGCTCATGGTCATGAAAGATCCTGCGCTTCGCATGACGTTGCAGGCGGGGAATGGACAGGATGCCCTTGATATTCTTGCGGCACTGCAATTACATGGGCAGAGCCTCCCTGACGTCATTCTTATGGATGTTCGCATGCCTGTTATGGATGGGCTCGATGCCACGGCAAGAATCAAACAGTTATATCCTTCAATACGTATCCTGATTTTAACCACATACGATCAGGATAGCTATGCGTTTGGGGGATTGAGCGCCGGAGCTTCGGGATTCTTGCTTAAGGACGTTAAGACTAAGGACCTGTGTCGGGCCATTCACTCGGTGTACGATGGAGACGCCATACTCACACCACGGATTACAAAGGAAGTGATTCGCCGAGGAGTTCCCAACGTCAGCATCAATGCTGACACTCTGGCCATCAGAAGTAAATTCGATTCATTGGGACCTCGCGAATTCGAAGTCTCAGCACTGGTCAGCGAAGGAATGACTAACGCTGAAATTGCTCAGCGTCTCGGAATGCAACTGGAGGCAGTCAAAAAGGCGGTTAGTAGGTCTCTTGCCAAGCTCGATGTCAAAGAACGTGTTGGTATCGCGGTGCTCTGGTATAAGGCCGGAATGCCGAATCTGCAGAAGTGACAGATTCCGTAGAATAACGTAGGGTTTCTGAATCGTGAAGGGCTCGTAGCGGGCGAACCCGTGACGGTCCATGACTGTCCTCGTTTGAATGGCGATCGGCGCGCATCGTGGTACCGCCGACCGGTATTTTCTCACGTGAATATAGTGCCGCTTGCCTCACCTGACAGATGCGGCCTAGCATTCAATGCTTTCTGAGGTCTGATATAGATACGCCGATGGGCTTCGGCTGACCGTATGCCTGACCGTGAACTTATTGCAACTTATTCTCGTCGCAAATATCATGAACAAGAATATGACAGGCGATGTCCTTGCCGAGATGACCGACGCCGAATTCGACAGCATCATTGGTGCTGGCAATGGTGTCGTTACAACCATCTCCCACGAGTGCAACATGAACTCTTGGCAGTTCCTGTTCACCTGCTGCGGCTGATGGCAACAGCTGATTAGAAGAGACGGAGCTGCCCGGGTTCTTCCATGCGATTCCAGTGATAAATCGTATGAAAGAGCCCGAGGAGCTTCTTTTTAACGCAAAGATTGAAAATGCAGTTGCAAGGAGATGCCTCATCATGAATTCATTCGGAGCTGAAGGAACAACCAGATCTATATTTACAGGACTAGTTGCATCGCTGAGACATCTGATGAAATGGGGAGATAATGATCCCTCCACATCTGACATACTCAATGTGCTGCTGCCATCTCTTCTGGTGGAGCTGAGACAACGGTCTGTCAGAGGAAGCTTGTCTGGAAGCAATCCGTTCGAACGGTTCCGAACGTTTGAAACATCATGCTCGACAGAGGAATATGCCTTTGAATTGGCATCCGTCCGACCTGAACTGATTGAAAGGATTCATGCCACGTCTGAACGTAGACATCGGTTTGAATCTTGGGTGAATGAATGCGCTAAGGAAGATCATTATGCCTTAGTGCAATGCGGAATGATTAATGATTATGCAGTTCCAGAATTCGATCTTCAGTCAGTTTCGGGAGACTGGCATAACGACAAGCCAACTGTTAAAGTCAAATATGGGGAGAAAACTCTATATCTGAAGAATCGTACTTCAGACAATGAGCTGCTTGTGCGTGACATTTGGGAGATCCTTTCCAGACACGCCGATAAGCGCAGTCTGCTTGACTTACATTGGACAAAATGTCTATCAGAAGAAACTCATTCCTGGAGCGAAGCCGTCCCTAGGATACCGCTGCGCTCCCCATCTCAAGCGGACGATTACTATCGCAGACTTGGCCAGTTGCTGTTTATTGCTTACTCATTGAAACTGAGCGACCTGCATTATGAGAACATCATCCCCTGCGGGGCATACCCAATCATCATCGATTACGAGGCATTGGGATCAGACAATATTCGCCGTCCAATCGGCGTCAGTCAAGCTTATCGAAATCTTGTATCAGGGCAACGTCATAGCGTAATACTGACGGGAATGCTTCCCACGGGCAGTTTCACCGACAAGATGGACAGACTCTCCCCGCTGTATGAAGTCCATTTCAATAATCGTGTCCGCGAAATTGTTGATTTTGCCCAGGATACTATGCGTTTCCAGCGCATTGGAGGTCTGCTGACGGAAACTCGTCATTTGCCATATACGATTGATGGGTCGGAGAGCCCCATTGCCGTCACCGGGCATGAAGAAGCCTTCCTGGCCGGTTTCCGAGCTGCATACGAAACGTTCCTCTCTTGCAAGGAAGATATCATTGACCGAATAGCCAGTAGCCAGGATTGCGTCGCTAGGATACTTTTCCGTAATACGAAGGAGTATGGGGCAGCGTTGTTGATGATGGAAAGCGAGCGTTGCCATGGTTGTTCTGATCAGATTCTAGCCAAATTCTCATCAGCGGGGCGGGACATCGATGAGTCTATACGACATTCCGAAGAGAGAACTCTTCGTGCCGGGTATATTCCGGCGTTTTTCTGTGGTTTTGGCGATACTGGAATCCTCAATGAGTCAGGGGATGTCGTGGGACAACTGGAGCGTTCGCCAGAATCATCTTTGAGCCAGCACATCATGTCCATTGACCGTGCCCGATTGGCCGAGCAGCTGCGATTGATTGACTTCTCCTTGTTCGGTGTACGGCAGATGACGGAAAAGAAATGGGAACGGTGTCCTAGGTTGAGCATCGATGCCAACATTGATATGGGGAAGGTGAGAGAAGCAGAATCCCACGTCCGGAACATTATCAGCGAAGCATGCCATAAATCATCGGACGGGAGTGTGAACTGGCTGAGCCTAAGCGTGGATGACATGGACTCTCTGGTTCTGGGTCCAATGGATGACGGGATATACAAGGGAACGGCCGGCGTGCTGCTGGCATTGGGAGAAGAAAACGCCGGAACGTCCTCTAACGACAATCTAAAATCAGGGTCAGCGTACATGGGAAAACTGAGTTCGATGATGGCGGATGCATTCCTAACTTCCGATGCGATACTGCCGATTATGGAACGAGTTGCAAAAACAGATGACTGCCACGATGTGTTGACAGGTAATGCGGGACTTATTCTCGCATCCCGTAATCGGCATGATAAACGCTGGATTCGATTTGTCGATATCGCGGCTGACCACTTGGTGCAATCCTCCTTTCAGCATGATGGATATCCCATGTGGCCGATTGGTAATCGTGCGCGCAGCGAGAACGCCAGTTTCGCGCATGGCAACGCGGGAATCGGCACCGCACTGATGTTCGCCTATCGTCTTACTGGTGATGCAACTTATTGGAGAACAGCATTGAAGGCTATGGAATCTGATTGCAGATTCGCTCTATCCGGAGGATTGTGGCGAGATACCAGAAAACCCGGGAATGAACTGACCGCCAATTGGTGTCATGGCATTACCGGAATGGCTGTGTCCAGAATACTATGGTTGGAGCAAGACAAGGATAGCGGCAGAGAACTACTGACCAATCGTTTGCGCTCTGGAATGATGAACGAGCTCAAAGATTCATTATGCTATCTACTCAGCAGCATCCACGATCTAGGAAGCTTTTCTCTCTGTCATGGTGTATCCGGCAGCATACAAGTACTGTTATACGCATTTGAGCATCACTTGCTCGACGGCCAACAGGTTCGAACCCTGAATGAGAACATCAATGATTTCATACGCTTTGGTCTTACTGTGGATTGGCGCTGCGGTACCTCTAACTACTACTGCTATTCACTTATGACAGGTCTAGCAGGAGTTCTTGCGCTTCTTAAGCAAATCAAGAGCGAGAACATATGCTTGGAACCCTTGATTCCACTATGCCAAGTAAAGGACTAGGAAAATGAAACTCATTCTTCAAGAGACGGAGCAAGATTGTTTGCTTGCGTGCTTTGCGATGGTGCTCGACGACTACGGTATTCATCGGCGTCCGTGGGAACTCGCCAAAGGCAGGGAAATCGGTGCTGACGGATTGTCGTCTGCGGCACTTAAAACGCTTTGTGATGATTTTGGCCTTGCCGTCAAAGGGTACAGAGGTAATGGTCGTGCGTTGGAAAATGGGCTCAAAAATATTCAACACATATGTATCGTGCATCTAAAGAACAATCATTTCGTCGTCGCAACTCGTCGGCGTAGCCGGAGGCTCGATATATTCGACCCTGCTATTGGTACGTATGCGCTAACTTCTGGCGAACTCATGAAACAGTCAAGCGGGGCCGTGTTTTTCTTCACTATTGCGAATCCGATGACAGTGGATACTCAACGGTCGGCGAATCATTCATCTCGCACAATCTCGCGAGTCTTTTCCTCATTCAGCAAACAAGCTTATGCGATAGTCCTGTTGTCCTATCTATTTGCTCAAGCAAGTAGTCTCGTCCTATCGTGGGGATTAAAGTACATCGTGGATGAATCAGTTTCCATCATGATTTCTGCGATTGTGGTTCTTAGTGTAATCGGATTGACGCTGCTTTCCATTATCGTGAAGGTCAAAGGCACTGATGAAGGAACCGAATCCTTCGATAGGCTATATTCAAATAAAATATTCAAAAACCTACTTGGTAAACCGGCCTCCTACTTTTCTGCTATGAGCAGGGGGGCTCTCATGGAGAGACTCAATCTACGTATGACAGTGCGAGACAGTGTTTTAAACTCCGTCATCGCAGAAATAGCATCAGCTCTCACTTCAGTTATCGTTGTGTTTTATATCGCATTTCTTGATATAAAAGTAGCTCTATTGATTGTCTGTGTATCTGCTATATTCTTGCTGGGTAACCAGTTAGTCGTGGTACGACAGCGATCGGCAACCGTTCGCTATATAAAAAGTCAGCAGGACTTCGGTGGCGTGGTCCAGAGAGAGCTCACTGGAATCGAAGAGCGAATCGCTTCGGGTGAGACGGATGCCGTTTACAGAAAATGGATTGATTCCAATGAAACTCTGACTAAAGCATATATGGATGTAATCAAGGCATCAAGTTGGACGCAGGGGTTGTCTAACATATACGCACTCCTGATGAGCATCCTCCTTGCGTTGTATAGTGCCAGTCAGTTCAAGAATGGGAATATGAGCTTGGGGGCCGTAATGGTGGTGCAGGTCGCAGGCGGGCTGATACAGAATGGCGTCAAGGATATGCTGAGCCTCATTTCGAATTGGGTTTCACTGAATTTAAATTCAGAGAGGCATGATGATATGTTCGAATCGCATGAAAGTCAATATTTTGTGGATCAGCAGCACAAAAATGGTCCATTGATCCTAGCGAAGAATTTATCCGATCGGCATGAGGGAAAAAATGTGTTCGAACATGTCGATATAGAGATTCCCCGTGGAAGCATCACGTATGTTGTCGGACCATCTGGCGCCGGGAAAACCAGCTTGGTGAAAACACTCATCGGAATGGAACGACATGGCGGAACATTGAGTATGGAACAGAATCTACGAAATGATATCGGAGTATCTTTTGCCGAACCGGAATTTGGAGGCGAAACTGTTCGTGAAATCATATGTTCAAATATGGATCAGGTGGATGACGCCACACTGTGGCATATATTACGCGATGTCGGTCTCGAACAACGAATGAAAGCTTTTCCGCTCGGTTTGGATTCGAAAATCAGCGAGGATGGAAAGAACTTATCCAACGGAGAAAAGAAACGTCTGGCACTGGCAAAAGCCCTTGTCCGAGGCAAGCGTTTGGTGATTCTGGATGAGCCGTTCAACGGTCTCGACTCTCTTACCAAGCAAGACATAAGTCATTCACTGAGACGATACGGAGATAAGTCCCTAATTATAGTTACTCATGATCTTTCTCTTGTCAACAAAGATGATTGTGTCGTATTCCTTGATGGGAGTGGCAAAGCAATGAAAGGAAAACATTCAGCCCTTATAAGTGCAAACAACAAGTATCGTGAGTTTTGTACGCAGTAGACTACGTGCGATGAGACGCCGTATCGCGATAATCGTAACAACGATGGCAACGATACGGCCTTTCGCCCTCCGGGGGAGAGATGTCAGCGTGCGTTGCCGTTGGTCTCGGGTTGCAGGATCTGCGGCATCGGGACGTTGGCCTGGTCGGGTATCGGCTGGTCCGTGGGGTTCATGGACGATTCCATGGCAGGGCTGTATTCGCCGAACGGGTCGGGCCCGGACCAGATGTATTTCGTCAAATTGAGGTGGACGTGTTCGGCACTTAATCTGAACACCTTCGGCGTTCAAGTTGAACGCCGTCGGCGGCTGGTTCTTTGTTTTGTTGTTTGTCTGGTTTGTTTCATGAGGGAGTGTCTATTCCGGTAGGATTCGCCGTGGAAGCGGAGGATCCTGCCGTGGTGGACGATGCGGTCTATGACCGCGGCGGCCATGTCCCCGTCGCCGAACACGTCGCCCCATCTGCCGGACTCGAGGTTCGAGGCGGAGATGACGCTGCGGGTCTCGTAGCCGTCCGCGCCGGCCTGGAACAGAAGCCTGGCCCCGTCGATGTCGATGGGCAGGTAGCCGAGCTCGTCGATGACGGCCAGCCCGGCCCTGCCTATCGACTTGAGCTCGGCGTCCAATCTGTTGTCGTCCTTGGCCTTCCTCAACCGCATGACCAGGCTGGAGGCGGTGAAGAACCTCACGGGTATCATGCGTTGGCATGCGAGCATGCCGATCGCGATGGCCAGGTGGGTCTTGCCGCAGCCCACGTCGCCGTAGAGCACGAGGTCCTCGGCCCGGTCGACGAATTCCAGGCTTTCCAGCTGTTCGCGGCCCCAGTCGGCGGGGAACGAGGCCATGCCCCGGTCGTATCCCTCCAGGGTCTTGCTCTGGGGGAACCCGGCCTGTCCGGGCAGCCGCCGCCGTTTGGATTCGGCCCGGCTCGCGTTCTCCTTCTCGAACAGGTTGGCCAGGAAGCCGAGCTGGCCGGGCGTGGCGTCCTCCAGGGCCTTCCCGGGCACGCTGTGTGTCAACGGCAGGTTGCGGGCGAGGCCCATGGACCTGTTCCGGCGTGGCCTTGTCAAGAACGCGGCCGCCGCGCTGCCGTGGTTTTTGCTGGCTCATTCGGCCTCCTTCATGTATTTGTCGTAACGCTTCAAATCCTGCCCGCCTTCGGTTCCCGCACCTTCGAGGATGCGTTTGGCGCAAGTGCCGATCGCCGCGCGGTCGACGGTCCGTCCCGCGTTGATGACGGTTTCCACCGCTTTGACCGTGGCGGCGAACCCGCAGGCGGCGGCAACGGCTCGGATGTCGTCGAGCAGATTGGAGCGCGTGCGTGCGTCCATGCGGTCGAGCAGGGCTCGCACGGTTTCGGGGAAATCGTTCCTGATCGGGCTTTCGCCCCATATGCGGGGCTTTCGCGCGATGATCGCGAGCAGGCTCGCCGGATCCACCTGGGTCCTCGCCGATTTCCCCCACACGCGTTCCAACGTGACGATATGCCCGCCATCGGGATCGCGAAGCTCGATCTCGAAGACGCGCACCCCGGCCTGCAGGCGCATGGAACGCCATTTCGGTCCGGCCGGATACCGGTTCGCGTCGATGACAACGGCGCCGGTCTTGTCGGTTTTCACGCTCCTCCAGTCGCACGGGTCGAACCGCACGCCGGGCAAGGGCAGCATGTGGTCCTTCTCCGCCTCGAACAGTTCGATCACCGGAGCATCATGCCGGTAGTGATCCGCTCCGGCGACGCGTTCGCACGCGTCGAGCCACACGCGCGTCAGCGTTTGGAAGCTCTCGGCCGACGGCATCGGCACCATCAGGTTGCGCCTGACGAAAGCCGACGGCGTTCTCCACACTGCCCTTCCCGTGGTCGGAATACGGGTCGCGGAACCGCGGCTCGAACCCGTAATGCGCGCAGAACAGGGAGAACAAGCGGGTCCGGGCGGCCGTGCCGTCCGGCCTGCGATGGCCCACGCCGGTGGCGTTGTCGAACACCACCACCCCAGGCGCCATGCCCATGCGCCCGAAGATCCACAGCAAACCCTGGCACACGCACTCCGAGGTCTCGCCGGGAAGGGCGACCACCCAGCGCATGTTCGAATACGGGAACGACACCACCAGGAAACGCACCACGCGTTCGACTCCGGCGATCACGGCCCGGGCCTGGCCGAAATCGACCTGCGCGCTTCCCGGCGCCCACTCCAACTCGGCGAAACCGTCCGACCGCGCTCGATGCTCCTGCCTCCAACGCTTGATCCAACGCCGCACCGACGAGTACGAGCCCGTGAACCCGCGCTCGGCCCCGAGCCGCTCGTACACGCGCGTCGCGGTATGGCGTTGCTTGACGGGCATGCGCAGATCCGCGGCCGGCCATCCGTCCACGATGGCCGCGTACCCGTCGTCGACCAGCGACCTGCCCGGTAGGACGGCATTCGATGGTCTGGGCGAATAATCCCCGTGGTTGGCGTACCTGACCACGGTCGTGCGCGATACGCCGAGCCTTCGTGATATCTCCTTGTGGCTCATGCCTTGGCGGTCGAGCTGCCTGATACGCTGTCGGACACACACCGGTGTCGTCATTTCCCTTTCCTCCCGGGAACCATCGGTTTGGTTGACAGGCACTCGGGAATCCATCAAGGAACCGGACGATGCCGGTGTTCTCGTTCCACCGGCGCCATCACCGCCTGCAATGTTCAAATTGAACGCTCACGGTGTACAGGAACAAGTGCCGACAGCGAACACCTTTATTCGATCACACACAGGTTGGAGATGGAGGTGGACGTTTCAGAACAAGTGGCACCGGTATTCGCACGAAGGCAGGCGTGATACGGGCCAACGAGGCGAAGCGCGAACCTGCCGGCCCCGCGGGTCCGGCGGCTACGCCCCGCACACGCGTCCGGCGGGCGATCTTACCTCTTGTTTATGGTCAAATAAACATGTACGGCGTCGGCGGAGGCTGGGCGTACGTGTGTCTGCTGGCCGGTCTGGCGGACAGGGGCATTGCCGGCCATTCCGCCGGGCGGACCCGGGACGCGGGCCTGGTGCCGCGTTCGCCACCCTCGACTTCCCGCTGGCGGACGTCCAGGTGTTCCGCACCGACCGGGGCGGCGAGTTCGACAACACGAGGATTGACGAGCCATTCGACGTGTTCGACGTCAAAGGATCGTTGTCACGCAAGGGCAACCCCTACGGCAACGCCGTGGTCGAATCGATGAACAGGCTGCTGAGGAAGGAGCTCGTGTACCGGAACCACCACACCACGATCGAGCAGCCGGGGCGCGACCCCGACGGCTGCGTGTGGTGTTCCGACGACCAGCGGCTCCACTCCACCCTCGGATACCGGAGTCCGAAGGAATTCACCGAACAGGGACTCGTCCTCTAAGAAACCGTCCAACACACCGTTGCCAATCCAAGGTCACCGAACTATTGAACGCGATGCTCGACCTTGTCACGCACCATGGCGTCGAGCTTTGTCTCGAACATAGCGTCGTCGAACTGTATGATTTCCTTGGACATGGCCTCTGCCTCTTTCCGATCGCGGTTTTCTAGTGTCAGCGACTGCAAATCGTACCCGGCACGGGCCATGTCCTCTTCCAGGAAACTCAAATCACAAAGTGCACAGAAATTCGGGCACTACCCAAGGACGGGGAGAATCCCGACATCCACAGTGACCGTGGCTGCCACTACCGATGGCCGGAATGGATCCGCATCCGCAAGGAACACGATTTGTCACTTCCATGAGCGTGAAAGTCTGTTCTCCGGACAGCGCCGCCGTGGAGGGGTTCTTCGGCCGTCCCAGGCAGGAGTTCTTCCACAAGCGCGGTTTCACGGGCGTCTCGTTGGACGGGCTCATCGGCATGCTGGACGAGTACATGGTCTGATATCGGGACAGGCGGATCAAGACGGAGTTCGGCATGAGCATCATGGACCGTCGACGCAGGCTCGGTCTTGTGGCATGATTGGTGATGATGGAATCAATGACGAGTCCAACAAAACGTCACCGCTCCCAAGTGTCCATCTCGATTTGCCGAAATACAATTCGTACGACAACGTCATGGCCGAGTCCGTCAATGGCGCGTACAAGACCATGCTAATTTGGCGATGCGTGCCGTTCTCGGATCTTTCGGATCTGAAGCTGACGACGTTCCGGTGGGTCTCGTGGTAGAACTCGAAGCGGTTCCACCAGTCACTGGGCTAGCAGGACACCGCAGGCGGTGGAAACCGAGTATTATGCAAACCAAGCGGCGCAGGCTGCCTCACTATAAAGACGGGAAAAAATTAGGCCACTTCATATTACTACAGATAAAAAATGGAGATATATATGCAATTATCAAAGATAAAAATTAAAAACTACAGATTGCTTATTGATGCTGAATTGGAAGTCGATTCTAGAACAACCTTAATTGTAGGCAGAAACAACACAGCCAAAACATCCTGTTTTTCATGCATTGGAAAGGTATTGAATGGGGAAGCCGTATCTTTCGATGACTATCCACTATTAAGAAGAAAAGATTTCTACACAAAAATCGCTCTGTTCATGGAGAAAAAGCTCACTTATGAAGACCTTTGTAAGCATATTGAAATTATCTCTATAGACTTCCTGGTGGACTATTCGTTGGATGATCTAGATGATAATTTGGGAGCATTGTCGCCATTTATCATCGATGTTGATGTGGACACAACAACCGCTCTAATTCGTGCAGAGTATCGCCTAAAAACTGACGAAAAAACCCTGTGGTCGCTCTTGGAAAGCAGCTATTATAAGGATGGTGCCTATTCGCCGAGCGAAGAAGCCCATAAAGTGCTTGCTGATAATTTCGGCAAATTGTTTGGATTAACCGTATATGCCATCAATCCGAATAATCCAGAAGACAAACAGGTAAAAAGCCAAAAGGAATTATATGATCTGTTCCCATTCCATGCAATTCCTGCTGAACGAGTTCTTGGCGAAGATGACGCACATAATAGTTCTCTCGGATTATTAATCTCCGGCTTCTTTGATACAAGCGAAGCGGAACTGGATCCAGATGTTGCCACAGAAATAAAACGATTACGCTCAATAGTGGAAAAAGCCAATAAAGACGTTCAAAAACAGAGTGATGAAATCCTAAGTTCTGTTGTAAACAATTCTATTGGTTTTGGTTATCCCAACATAGAGGAATTAAAGCTCGGAGTTACAACGCAGCTCAGCATCGACGATCAGATCAAGAATCAGACTAAGCTGTCTTATATATCCGGCACAGCAAACGAAAGTTTGCCAAGTTCTCATAATGGTCTTGGTTACAAAAATCTGATCAAAATGGAGTTCCTCCTTGCTGCATTTGCCAAGGATATTGAGAAACGTGGTGTTGCATGTGTGCCACTTCTCTTTATTGAGGAGCCTGAATCTCACATGCATCCACAAATGCAGACGGCTTTCGCTGCGTATTTGGAAAAATTTCTTGGCAAGCTCTCTGATGTGAAAATTCAAACTTTCCTAACCTCGCATTCCGCTCATATAGCTAATACTATGAAGTTTTCAAAAGTTCGGTATACGCAAAAGTCTAATACCGGTGTAATTTACAAAAACTTGAACACCTTTGCTCAAGACCATCCTAATAATGTAGATTTTATTCGGAAGTATTTAACCCTGACCAAATGCGATTTGTTCTTTGCCGATAAAGCCATTTTTGTTGAGGGAGCATCCGAACGGTTGCTATTGCCTGACATGATTGAGAAATGCGAAAAATCTGGAGAGTTTAGTCACTGTAAATATCCTTTATCTGCGCAGTATTATGCCTTAATTGAAATCGGTGGAGCTTATGCACATAAATTCATTCCATTTATTGATTTTTTAGGAGTACCGTGCCTAATCCTTACGGATTTGGACTCTGTAGCAAACAGTAAAGGAAAAAATGGGAAGGCGGTAAAAAAATCCGTTATTGTTAGTCAAGGGGAAACTACGTCTAACGAAACGATAAAATGGTGGATTCGTAGAAATAAGGGGATTTCTGAGAATAATACTTCAAAAATCAACCTTTCGGAGATTAAAGCTATAACAGCAGATGACAAAACCAGAGGGAAATGCCATATCGAGTTCCAAACTACTGAAAATGGATTGTGTGGACATTCTTTGGAAGAAGCCATACGCAATGTCAATCGAAAGCATTATAATTTAAGTGATAAAATAAGCGAGGATGAGCTTGAATTTAAAGGTAAGAGTAAAACGGATTTTGCACTTGATTTAATTTACAAATACTCTGATTATTGCGTTCCTGATTACATAAAATCCGGGTTAAAATGGCTAAATGACCAAAGAGTTCTTGAGTAAGGGAGGGCCAGTTCATGAGTAAAGAGTGTATTGGCGTAAATTATGGTCTTGCAAAAGCAGAAGCCGATAAGGTTGATGCACGGATTATCGAAGCGCTTAAATCAGGACACAGTTTCCGTGTTGAAGCTGGTGCGGGTTCTGGAAAAACGTACTCTCTGAATCGAGTTATTGAATGGATACAAGCAAATAAATGGTCTGCCTATAACCGAAAGAAACAAAATGTGATCTGTATTACATATACAAATGCGGCTGTGGATGTAATTGCAGAAAGACTTGCAAAAGATTCATTTATTCTTCCCTCTACAGTTCACTCGTTTGCATGGAATGCAATCAAACAGTATCAGGGTGTTTTGATCGAAGCTGTCACAACAAATCCCGATTATCTGCCAGACGAAGGTGACTTTAATCAGGTCACCGAAGTTGCATATACTTTGGGGCATCGCTACAAGGAAAATGGTGTTCAGTACCTCTATCATGACGACGTTCTAAAGCTCTTCTGCCAACTTCTTGATAACGCTAAATTTCGCCGGGTATTTGCAGATAAATACCCTTTGATATTGATTGATGAATATCAGGACTCCTATAAGCCGATTATTGATCGCTTTATTAATTTTTTCATAGCAAAAAGTACTGGACCGCAGTTCGGCTTTTTCGGCGATGCTTGGCAAACCATCTATCAGTCAAACAAAGCCTGTGGAGAAATTAAACACGAAAAAATCGAGGTAATAAAGAAGGGATCAAATTTCCGATCTGCGCCAAGGATTGTTCAACTTTTAAATAATATCCGTCCTGAATTGCCGCAAAAATCAGCCATTGATGGATTTGACGGTGAAGTTTTAGTGATTACGTGTGATGATTATTCGGGAGCTCGTCGCACAGAACGTAATTTCAAAAATGAATTGCCGGCTGCCGAGTTTAAGGCAAGACTGAACACTATCGTAACAAAAATTGAGCAGAACACACCTGCTGATGAAGATCTTAAAGTTCTGATGATTACGCACAAAGTTCTTGCTTCTCAACAAGGCTACGAGCAACTTTTGGATATACTGAATGATGCGTTGCGCAACAAGGAAGATCCTTTTCTTATTTTCTTTGCTGATACGATAGAATCGATATATCATGCGCTTGATACTTCGAACACCCAGTTGCTTTTTGACACGCTCGGAATCAAGCGGTATCCAATTACAAAAAAATCCGAAAAAACCAAATGGAAAACGCTGTATGAGCAACTAACAGAAGTTCGCACACAAAAAGCTATTGATGTTTTGAAGACTATCATTGATAGTCAACTGATACCCATTCCGCCTAAAGTGGATGGATGGTACCGACTTTATATGGATGCTCCAGAAACAATGTATGCATCAAAGGCCACAATTCAGCAGTTTTTACAGCTAGATTATGCACAATTTATTGCTGTTAGGGATTTTCTATATCCAGACGCACAATTTTCAACAGAACATGGCGTAAAGGGCGAAGAATACGATAATGTTGTTTTTGTTATCAGCAGGGGATGGAACCAGTACCAATTTGAAACCTATGCGCCAATGATAACAGGTCATGCTTCTATTCCTAAAGGCAAAGAAGCATCGTATGAGCGAAACCGGAATCTTTTCTATGTTTGTTGTTCAAGGCCAAAAAAGCGGTTGTTCTTTTTTGTCACCGTGCCGATAGATTCTTCATTCAGAACTTTTTTGGTAAAACTAACCGGTGAAGAGAGTATTCTAACCTATCGACAATTTATGGAAGCATCTAATTAGCGAACAACGAAATGCAGCTCACCGGTCATTGCTGATCGATGAGCTGCTATATGCTCAATTATTCTTCCATAACTTCTAACATCATTCTGGCACCCAGTCTAAAACTGTTCTGAAATACCAGGCAATCCGTGGTGGTTTGATGCTCTTGCACACAATCGGTATATTTCTCGAACAATTCTTTCTACTCGTCCGTTATGGTAGCTTTAAGCGTTTCTTTATTCCTGTTAATCAACTTCTGTAACTTCTTGGATTAGGAGGGGGGTAGTGCCCGAAAGGTTGCGCACTTTGGATCATGCCCGTCCATGGCGCGATGATCAGTTCGCTTCCACGAGGTTGCCATCGAACCGAGATATGTCGAGGTAGCGGCAGGTCGACCATTCGTTCGCGGTGACGTAGCAGATGCGGGTACATATGAACATCAACGCGCTGTCGCCGTCGGGGAAGCCGCCGGTCACGCGCTTGCGCCGCCTGATCTCCCGGTTCAGCCGTTCGACCATGTTGCTCGTGCGGATTCTCCTGCGGTGCCCGTCCGGGAACTCGTCCAGCAGATAGGCCCCCGGATTCTCTCCCGCAGGCAGTTCGCGGCGGCATTCAGCCTCCTGGCCTCCATCTCCGCGGCGACGGTCTCGGCCTTGTCCAACGCGGATTCCCGGGACTCCATGGCGAACATGGCCTTCAGGGCCGCCGACGCCCATTCGCGGTGGCTGGGCGGCGTCTTCGAGAGCACGTTGCGCATGAAACGCGCCATGCACCGCTGGCACCTCGCCTTCGGCAGCATCGAGTCCACCGTGGAGACCAGTCCCGCGCACCGGTCGCCGACCACGAGCCGGACGCCCTCCAGACCGCGTTCGATCACCGCGGACGCGAACGGGGCGCCCTTCAATTTCGGCACCTTGAGCCCAAGCCTGCCGGCCTTGGCGGTCAGGCTCCGCTCGTAGTGGCTGGCCCGGTAGGCCTTCCGTCCGCCGGAACGCTCGTATCTGGACACCCGACGATCTCGTCGGCCTGAAGCGTCGGGCATCGCATTGAGTACCTTGGACGCCTTCTGCGTGACAAGCTGGTCGAGCCTGGTCCCGGGCGTGTGCCGATCAATCCGTATGGCATTCTCGGGCATGGTTCCGTCTCCTGATTTCCAATCGCGGTTTTTCGTTTTGGCGAATGAAGAAATCGTGCACAGGACGCGGGCCATGCCTTTCACATCAAAGACGGAAACCCAAAGCGCGCAAGAATTCGGACGTTAGGGGCTCCGGACGTTTTCTTGGAGACCGAACGGAAAGATTTTCGTATGTTCAGTCTTGAGGAACGAGAGCGTGCGATGGAGTTGTATTTCACCACGCCGATGACGACGGCCCAGGTGGTGGAGCATCTGGGTTATCCGACCAGGCAGTGTCTGGAGCGTTGGCTGGCGATGGATTCCCGGTATGCTGGCCATATGGCCAAACC
>SKEW01000923.1_pt1 | contig 21010 bp, 20 predicted proteins | sample 4841441 | NCBI WGS metagenome assembly SKEW01 (sample SAMN11008799, study PRJNA524170) | human gut metagenome | isolation source: fecal sample from pouch patient p41 | place: Israel: Tel-Aviv | reverse complement strand
CATTTTTCTGCATATCTGACACTTTGGTTCCCACTACTTATTTGGTGGACACCACTTTGTCTAATTCGTCAGATTCTGACCAGACGGTTCAGGCTGTACGCTTACTCACAGTATGAGCTTTGGGTTGCTTCGCAAACTGCTCGCCCAAACATTCGCCCATTATTTCACCATGCCTGACATGCATTCCCCAACATTGGACGGGGAGCCGTCATGGAGGGGGCTACGCAGGAACCGCCGAAAGCACGCTGTTTTATATTTGTTTTATTGAATATAAGAGGAGGCCATAAAACGGCCCCCTTGTTTTTATCAGAAAGAGTAACGGAAGCTGGCGTTCACCGCGTTATCCACGTTGTACTTACCAAATGCCGATTTCTCAAACTCCAGACCAAAGCGGAGATTATCGCGAATTTCTGCATTCAGACCAACATTCATGAGCATACGTCCGTCTTTCTCGCCTTTGATGCGTTTTTCACCAGAGGCATCGCGCGGAACGGTTTCACTGTTTGCCAGAATGTCAAACTGGTAACCGAGGCCGGCACGGGCAGTGACTTTCCAGTCCTTACCAGAGAAGGTTTTACCGACATCGATACCGGTACGGCCAATCAGCGGGTTGAAGTCCTTTCTGGTGTGAGAACCTTAAGGAAATCGTCCGCAGCCCCATTACCGTCTTATATCACTGGCGCTGACATGTATTATCCGGGGAGTTAAGTCTGTCGATGTCCGACAGACTTTTGATAATGGAAACAACATGCAGCGATAATGTGCATGCTGTTTTGCAGGTGGAACTCAGAAGGTGAACTGCAACTGTGCGACCGCACCGTAAGTGTTGTCCGTGCCGATCAGGCCTGCCACATCAAGGTGAACCACATCAAACGGTGAGATACCAACCCCGGCCGTGAATGCACTGCCGTTGTTGCTGGCCAGATTCTGGCGGTAACCGGTACGTAACTGTGCCCATTTCCAGGCATTAAACTCAGCACCAACGGCGGCAAACTGACGTTTGCTGTCTGATGTGAAGCCGCTGGCCGGGGTCAGATCCACATCCAGTGCCGTGGTGAACATGTCGTTGTGCCATGATACGCCGGTCGTTACCTGCGGACGGATCCTGAAGGTTTCAGTGACACCATGTACCTCTTTGGTCTCAATGCTGCGTGGGATCAGGTTTTGTGCGACCAGACCCAGCGTCCAGTTGTCATCCAGGTCCATGCTGGCACCGATATCAGCGTTAATACCGTTTTGGGTGTTGTGGTAACGGTTACCTTTGAATGCGCTGCTGTCATAGTTTTTGATCAGCGTATTGTAGTTAAACAGGTCAACACGCTGGAATTTTGGTGTGAAGCCCAGTGACCATTTTTGTCCGGCCGTTTCCAGTTCAGTGGCCAGCGCAACGCCCACATCGGTGATCAGTGCGGCACGGGCAAAAGCCTGTGAGGTCAGTCTGTTTTTATCCACATCCTGGCTGCCACTGTCTGCAATGCTTTCCAGATAGTTCAGGTCGGCATCGCTGACTTTACCGTCGACGCTGACAGTCCCGAACGTTTTCAGCATCAGTGCAGCAGCGAGGGTATCACCGGGAAGGGCCGCCACAGCAGATACCCCGGCCTGTGCGCTGGCATGGGTGTTCCGGAAGTCCTGCAGTCTCTCTTTCAGGCGGGCCGCTGTCTGCGGTACCCCGGAGTGGCTGTCGACGGCACGGTCGAAGGCTTTCCAGTCATCGCTGATTTTGTCGGCGTTGTCGGCGATATTACCCGGATCGGACAGCTGCGCACCCACGGACGGAAGCAGAAGACTGAAGTCATCTTTTGCACCGGATTTTGTCAGCAGTGCCGGGTTTGCCAGTGGGGCCACACCATAGTGAGAGGAGGCAACCCCCGTTCCTCCCATCGCATCATTGCGGGCTTCAAAATATGACGTTGCTGCAGTCGAATTAAAGGAAAATAAAACGGCAGACGCGATGAGAGTACGGGTAATATGCTTTTTCATCATCATTTCAGTTTCCTGTATTGAGGTGTTTTGGGTATAACAACAGAGGGCACGGCTGTGCCATTAAAAATAGTTGGTGTATTATTCCGGTTTGTTGCTCAGTATTATTACCAGGGGGATAACGGAACCCTGAATAACGCAGTGGGTAATATTTTTCCTGTTATCAGATATTCTGCCTGTGCCGGAGTGAGTGTTACGGCGCGAACAGGGATATCCGGAGATATTTTTCGGGCCATCTGAAACCAGCCTTCTTTTTCTATATCCATTCTGACCGGATATAACGAAAGTACCGGATAAATAATGGTGTTATTAATTTCTTTTTTCTGCCTGAGCAGAACGCCGCAATATTCTCCGGAATGCGTTCCGGCAAACGGAAAACCATGCCAGAGAATAATGTCCATATTCTCGCGGGCTGAAATAATCCTGCAGAATATCTCCTGTGTGGCTGGCCAGTCTCCCGGACGATACAGTGGATAATGCACCCTGCCGTTCAGCCATTCCGGACTGAGATAAAACCAGTCAGCCAGTGCTGCAAGAATCTCCCCGCTCAGATAGTCAGTGAGTCTGTCCGGCTCCCGGAAGACGGCAGGGCGGATATTCCAGGGGGCCAGTAATGCAGCCATCGTTGTTGCGCTGATATCATGTGCCTGCATGATGTGCTCCATCCTGCTGAGAAGACGGCGGACGATGTTATCTGCAGGAAGAAACATTTCACTTAACGCGTCTTCGACCAGGATACGCGTCAGGTCAGAGACGGAAAGAGAAAGCTGTTCGCTCATGATACCAAGGGCATCCCTGACTCCCTGCGGATAACGAACCTGCAGGGGTGTGGACTGCAGCTGGCGATGACTGAGCAGGCATTCGCAAATTCGCTCCCTGTCCAGGGAGAGCATCATACGGGCGGCAATACCTGTGCTGTCAGTTTTCATTTCACCTCCATGCGGGTCAGCGTGTTTTGTTCATAAATTGAGTCTAAAGAGAGTGTTTTTTAAACGGAAGCGAGTTATTTCGATCGTTATGATCGAGTGTGTTTCAAGAGTGTTTGCAACTCTGTTTTAAGGGCGAATGAAAAGGATTCGGACAGGATGACCGTGATTAATTTAACCCGGAAGCAAAAGTTGATTTTCATTCTGATATGCCTTCAGTTTGTTAACGGACAAATCATGACCCGTTCATCAATGTTTGCGGGTAGCTCGCCTGGCGTGGGAACGCGTTCACCCCGCTGAGCAGCCTGTGCCAGTGTGCGCAGCAACAATACGCTGGCATGAGATATAGCCAGTTCCCGGGTTTCTGCACGGGTTTCAAGGTCGAAATCGTGCAGTGTCACGACAAACAGCCCGTTTCTGCACCCGACAGTTGCAGGGTAGGGAACAAAATAAGGTGAAATTTTGCTGGTCTGTTTACGCCTTGCATCGAGTTTGCTGACCAGCTGATATGCCCGGAGATGCGTGTACCGTTTTAACATGTTCAGGGAGCGGTGGCCTGAAATAGCGGCAACTTCAATGACATTCAATGTACCAAGTTCGAAAAATCGGCTGATGGCTTCATGACGGAGATCGTGAAAATGCAGATTTTCTATTTTCAGGTCCAGAAGTGCGGTACGCCAGGCGCTTTTGAAACCGGATGAGGTGTAACTGAACACATTGCCGTTTATCTGTTGTGGCAGAATTTGCAGGTAGTTGCGAGCTTTCCGGGAGAGTGGGACATCGCGTGGTAAACCATTTTTCGTTTCAGGAAGATGCGCCACTCCGTGCTGCAAATCGAGGTGTTCCCAGCGTAATGTGAGAATTTCCCCCTGTCGCATTGCTGTTTCCAGGGCCAGATGGAAGATAACGTAGAGCTGCTGATTTTTATCTCTGAAATAGCGGGAGAGTCGGCGTTCTTCGCCAGAAGTCAGGCGACGCTCTCGCCCATTACTGATTTTGGGTTTTCGGACCAGTTCAACAGGATTCATACGGCATGTCCCCCATTCCACACGGGCGATATTGAATAATGATGATAAAAGAGCAAGTTCAAGACGGACGGTGTTTCCGGTGATTTGACGCCCAGTTCGTGGGTTAATTTGAGCCAAACGCTGATCCCGGTAACTGGCGATATCAACGGTCGTGATTTCATCCATATAGCGATCGGCCACAGGGTGACGTTTAATCACATTGACGCGATAAACCTCCTGCAGATGCCCTTTTTTATGGACGGAAACGGTTTTCAGGTATTTGTCCAGCGCCCGGTTGAGAGTCATTTTGCGAATTTTGATTTTTCGAAACATATCGGCCTTCCACGATAAAAACGGGGAAGGTAGGAATAGTGAAACGGAAATGCAATATCGCCGTGCCAATCCGGTGTGTGGCAAAACAGTGACAAAAAAGAGCGTTTCACAGTATCCGGCGGGAATGGGTGCTTTCAGACATCGTCTTACGCGGTATGCCCATCGGGGAGTAAGTTGGTCTCCGGCGGCTACAGGTTATCCCAGTGGGTCCATAACGGATACAACTCACCAGATGGTAGTTACCCTGATTACAAAAACAATCGGTGGATTGCTACTGGCTCTGGCTCCCTGAGTTGTTTCCAGGCTATAGCAATCTGTGAGAAATAAGCCAACGGGAGAAAATTAAATACCGGCCCTCGGAATCTAACCAAAAGGGCAACAGTAAGCATCGACGTGCTCTTCATCAACACCATCTCCGATGCCGTACATTCTTGTACCTGTCATGACGTACCCGGCAGGGCACTGAATCGGCTTGTAATAAATAGAGCCTCCGCTTCTGCCACCGATAAAATGTGCGGAGGTCGCTTCATACCATTTACAGGCAGAATAGTTCACTTTATTGCCTCCAAGCCACAAACCGGATTGGCACTGGCCTCCGTGCCAATCCGGTGTGTGGATTGGCTTTGAATCCTACCCTGTGGGAAGCCCTATCCCATGGCCATCTGCCACTCCTCCACAAGGCTATCTGTTGATGAACGGCCAGTCGTTTTCCTGTTCCCGGTATCCTCAGCTTGCCCGTGCTTATCCTGGCTGTAAATTGCCCGATCTGCGCGGTGTTTTTATCCGTGGCTGGGATAACGGGAAGGGACTTGATGGTGATCGGAACAGACAACTCCTGAGTTATCAGGCCGATCAATCAGGCGTCTATCACGAACGTGGCGGATGGCTGAAAGGGCATCATAGTGGTATGCCATACTGGGCACAGGGGAGTACCACAGAAATGCGTCCCAAAAATATTGCATTCAACTACATTGTTAAAGCCAGCTAGGGACTCACATCTGATAGGCATACACAGAGAAAACACCGTTACCACAGGCGTAATTTTGTGTTGGTCTGGAGATGATTTGATATGACGCTCCCACTGGCACGGCAAATGAAATAAATGCTGTCTTTCCGTAGGAGGGGTTATTGCTGGCATTCATACCAATGAAAGCGCCGTTCACATAGCCCTGAAGATTTGATGTGTTGGCGCAATCACCGCCACCGGCACCATTTCCACCGGAAGCGTACACAAACAAAGTTCCTCTGCCGTTATTTCTCCCGTTAAATGTTCCCCGGTGAGAACCCAGATTGCTGTAACTTCCGTCAGGTGCACCAATCGTTCGCCACACACCGGATTGGCACGAAAGTATTGCCCCTTTACTGTCGCGGCCTACAAGTCCGTCCGGTGAGCAGGAAGTACCTGCGGTGGCTGTTTTTTCCAGCTGTAAATACTCACCCGTGGAAAGACGCCCCTCAGACCGGACAGTTCCACCACTGACTTTTCCTCCTTTGAGCTCTCCTTCGGTTGTGATCCCTTTGTTGTTAACAGCACGTATCCATTGGCTGTCCGTCATGGTGAAGCCGCCACCATTTGGATGTAACCAACGATTTGATGTGACATCGCCTGAAAATCTGGCGTTTTTACCACTGGCTTCATTGATATTGGTGATGCTGTTATTATTCATATCAATGCCAGTATGCATTCTGTTTAAATCGGGTCTTCCCTGAACGCTGTAGCGGTAAAGCCGATCGCTTTCCTCCAGATCTTTTCCAGCCATTCGCATGGCGATATGCCCCTTGTTGCAGGTAATCTGATAATTACTTCCCAGATCGGTCCAGCCGCCAAAGGCACCTGTAACGGAATTATTCTGGAGCATAAAACCACCGAGTCCATTAATCTGGCCCGCTATGCGACGTAACCCATCTTCTTTAATATCCTGTCCTCCGGTTGTGCAGGTAAGTGCTTCCAGACGACCGGATAAATTATTTTTTCTGATACCGGTAATATAGCTGTGTCCAAAGGGGGAGCGGGAAAAACCGTTGTTCAGATATCCCTGCTGAATTAATTCATTTACCGTGATGGTTTTACTGGAAAGTGAGCTGGTTTTATCAGCCACATAATTCTTTATTGCATTATTATATTCATCAGCATGTAAAGCCGCACTTTGATAAAGTTGTTCATTCAGCCAGTCTTCAATTTCTGAATAAATCATTGGCGTGGCGATACCAATTACTATCAGGCCTGCCAGAATTTCAAGCAGAATAAAACCTTTATCGTCATCGTGTCTGAATTTTTTCACGTGAATATCTCCGATGTGTGGATAACGGAATCAGGGAAGAGGGTCAGCACATACAGGGACGCGCAGAGAAACGGGGCAAACGGCAGCGCCAGCTGGCGTCTGCGACGGCAGAAAATGAGGATAAACAGAAATGCTCCGGAGGCTGCGGCGGTGATTATGAGTGGAGTGTGTTGCGGTTGCGTCCACATTGCGATCCCCGCAATCAGGAACACATCACCAAGGCCAAGCGCTTCCGTCCCTTTCGCTGCCAGAAAAATGCGTCGTAACAGGTATATCATGCCGAACCACAGTGACGCGTTGAGCAGGGCATGAGCCAGTGAGTCCTGGCTGTATCTGAACGCTGCGCCCAGAATAATAAGAGAAAGCGTGAATATCCGGGGAAGCCGACAGACAGCAATATCCGTCAGCGTCATTACAGTTAATAATCCCGTCAGAATGGAAAGGAATAACAGTCCTGTCGCGTCAACACCATATGCACCGTTGAGGCAAATGCTCAGGACAGCCAGAAGACAACAGATGCACACCGCAGCGTTGTGTGGGCGGGTATTGTGTACTTCTGATAAATATACTGTGGCGGCGCTGTATGAAAGATACAGAATTGCCGCAAGGACAATCAGGATAATGCATATCGGGAGTAATTCAGACACAGTTACCTCAGCTTAATCTTTTCTGAAATACCGGTTGTGGATTATTCGGGCATATATCATGCGCCGGGCTGTGTTATTTTTGCTGAATCCTGCGTTGTAACTGCCAAGGCATTCCCAGTTAACGCCGCAGCGTTGAAAATGGCGGGCCAGTATCCAGGCACCGGTATGAATATTCAGGCAGGGCTTTTTAAGCAGTTCATCCTTGTTTTTAATGACGCCCAGTTTTTTCAGTTCAGGAATATGCACTGAATTAATCTGCATTATTCCGTAATCCGTACTGATGATTTTTCCGGATTTGTTTTTATTGTGATTTATCGCAGTGGCGACCAGGCCGCTTTCCTGCTGTGCAATGGTTTTCAGAAGCTCAGGGGCAATCAGGTAACGTTTTCCGGCCTGAATAAAACAGAAATCGAGATGATTATTATTCATCACAGATGCGATTGATGTGTGACTGAATAAAAGCAGGACAGAGAGATATAACCATTTCATTATGATAATCCCGGCAGTGACAGCATCCTCTGGTATTTAAGGATGCTGTCCGGAAACATTAGCTGTTTGTTTCAAGGGTGATGTTATTTTTGTCGTTACTACATACTGTTACGGGATCCACAGTAGCCGGGGCGGTATTCATGATTTTGGTAAACATGGATGAACTGCGCAGGCTGTTAATGAGTTCCACGCAATTTTCTTTCGGTACATTATTGCTGGTAATCGTATAACCATACTTATCTGCTGTTGCCTTAATGGTGACATCACCGCCCCAGGCATTTTTGGCCTTGTTACCACCGGCGATCATATCGGCCGGCAGGGAACCACTCTGCGTCAGCGTTTTGATATAATCACTGCTGGTATATTGTCCCTGGAACTTGTACTGCTTCATTTTTGTTGCAATAGTCTGCAGGTTTTTCAGTTCACGCTGGTTATCACTGGATGACATTGTGCTGGACATCTGACTTATTGCGAGAGATACCACAATACCGATGATAATCAGTGCACCGGCAACTTCCAGTAAGGTTAAACCTTTATCCTCCTCTTTCTCTTTTTTTAAAGCAAAATAAGAATAAAGACATGATCTGAAGTTCATATATCACTCCTGGTTTATGGGATGTTTCAGAAATATTCTGTATGCGGGATTATTGTTTCAGCATGTCGCTGATACTGTAGATGGCAGATATCATGTTAAGAATAAAAAAGAAGACAAAACCTCCTGATATACCGGTAATAATTAATCCCATTCGTTTTACCCGTTTTTTTGCCTCTTCCAGCCACTGATCGGCATAGAGTGCCATGGTTGCCACTCTGTCCTCCCTTTCGGAGTTCAGGAGCAGTTTATTGATGCATATTCTGGACGGAAAATCGTAACCGGAATTTCGCATTGCTGTGGCCAGATTCTGACCGGATAATACATGTTTTCGTATTGCCTGAATTCTCTCCTTTAACCATTTATTCTTTTCTGCACCTTTTTCCATTCGGAGCAGCGCCTGCGAAAGAGGAATATTAATCTGCAGCATGGATGAAATACTGAACAGATAATTCACCCCGTGTAAGGTCTGATACAGTGACCAGGGGGGAGCCTTGTCCAGCATCCTCCGGCCGGGGCCGGTATACCGGCTGAATGAAAAACGGATCAGAAGCGTCAGGGCGAAAATGGTCCCACAGAGCCAGAATCCGTACCCGATGAAAAATTCCGACATGCCGGCAAGCAATTTCATCTGGAATGACCATTTATCTTCTGAAGCAAACGCACTGACGATGGGGATGATACGGGTATGGGCGTTGTACATATTCACCACACAGAGCGAAAGCAGCAGAAGGGGGTAGAGGCAGACGGCAATGAGGCTGGATGTCATTTCCCGCCGGGCTTTAACGGTTCTGGCCACCTGGAAAAGGGCGTCGGCAATATTTCCGCGCTCTTCCCCGTTTCTGATTAACGTGGCTTCCTCCGGTGGCACCCAGGTTAACAGGGCACCGGATAACATGCCGCTGGCTTTGATGGAATCGATGCATTCTTTTGCCAGAAAATACATGCCGGATGTGCCTTTCTTTTCACCAAAATCGGTTTCGATCTCGCAGAGAAATTCGAGTGCACGCAGGGACGGCGTTCCGTCACGTATCATGCCGCCCAGGGCTTCGTAGAACTCCACCCGGTTCAGGGCAAAGGTTTTTCTGGCTATCCAGACAGTCAGTGCTGTCAGCTCAATGTCGGTGTTGTTGAGTTTTTCCAGAAATCTCATGTCAGTGCAGCAGCGTATAGCTGTCCTCGTCGATGGGAGAGATGTAATGGGCCGCCAGCGGATCAACCTGCCCGCTGTTGATTTTTCCCAGCAGATGCTGATTTCGTGTCATGCCGCCCAGCTCCCGGTGCCAGTATGTTCTGGCCTCAATACGCCCCTTTTCCCGGTACAACTGGAAAAAACGCGCATCCGGGGAGATGACTTCTGCGATCACCGTTCGTCCTGTCACGCCACGCCAGCAGTGCGGGCAGCCTTCATGATTTCGCAGATATACCTGGTCCGGGTTGCAGACGCTTTCCACCAGGCGCCGTTCATCATCCGTGCGCTCGGTAGCCACCTCATGCCAGGGGCGACGGCAGTGCGGACATATCAGCTGAACCAGACGCTGGCTCAGCAGGCCAATGAACAGTTGCGGGTCGGCAATCATCCTGGCCTGTACCCCCTCCATCTCAAGACGTTCGAGGATGTTAATCGGGTCGTTCGCATGGATGGTGGTCAGCATCAGATGCCCGGTCATGGCGGCTTTTATTGCCGTAATGGCGGAATCGTGGTCACGGATTTCGCCGTTCAGGATCCCGTCAGGGTCAAGACGCAGTGCTGATTTAATGGAGTCCACCCAGCCCTGTGCGGAATCCATGACGGCGGTCTGAATGGCACCGGGTATACGGCCCTCTGGCGGGGATTCAATGGTGAACAGCCTGCGACGGGGCAGAAGAATACCGCCGGTATTGTTGAAGCCGTACTGTTCAAGGTACGCCGCAGAGGCGGTTCTCAGCGTGGTGGATTTTCCTGAACCTGTTGGTCCTGAGAGCGTGATAATACCTTCAGGGCGCTGCAGAATACGGCGCAGGGTGCGCTCCTGCTCAGGGTGGTAGCCCAGCATGCTGAAGGTCGGGATTTGCTGACTGTCATCCTTGATCAGACGGAGCACAGCATAGAGGCCGCCCACGCAGGGATAGTGGGAGTAGCGTGCACCAAACAGACCGGCCAGTTTCAGGTACTGCTCTGAAAGACGCGCATCCTGAGGCACCCCGGGATCAAACTGTGTGCCCTTGATGACGTCGGTCATGCCGGAATAGGTGGCCCCCAGTAATTCGAGGCCTTCTTCTTTCCGGAGGATATCGAGCACTTCCAGTTCGCCGTGAACCCGGGCTTCCACATAGGTGAAGTCCGTGTTGTCTCGTCCCGGGGTCATATGAAGGTCTGAGGCATCCAGTTGAGCGGCTTTTCTGATGTAATCAAGAACTTTTCTTTGTACTGTGTTGATCCCTCCGTCGGATAAAACGCCCGGTGCACGTTCCGTATTATTGCTGTTCAGGGTTGCGATAACGTCAAGAGTGGTAAAATCGAATTTGCTGATTTTTCCCGGATAGCGGGAGCGTAAGAGCGTCAGGTAACGTTGTACAGAGGTGATGTGCTTCTTCGCCTCGACGACTTTCACCCTGATTTTTCCGTCAGCGTCATGCTGAATTGCGACGAAATCACGAATATCTTCAGGAGGCAGTTCGATAGTCTCTGGCATGATGGCACCTCACGGGCGTAGCGTCTGCCTGTTGCCGTTGTATTCCAGAATCACACTGTCCGGTGTGATTTGTTCCACCATGAACAGTGTACCGGGTAATGCCTGTCCGGCCCTGACATCAGTTTCAGTTCCTCCGGGGAGTATGACGCGTGCTGAAAGCTGTGGCTGAATACCAAAGATTTCTTTCAGACGGGGGGATGAAAATGCCTGTGAACCGGAGGAGGTGCCAGCCGCATTTTCCGGCTGATGTCCCGTGACAGAACCGGAAACCGGGGAGATACCCTGTTCCAGTGTCCGCAATTCATGACGAATTTTTTCTCTTGCCAGCATCGCTTCATACAGGGCGGTTTCTTCCTGAATCTGCTCAATCTGCAGTTGTTTGTTCTGTGACGCGTCATTTTCGTTGCCGGCCACTGCCATTGCCGGTAACAGCAGGGCTGCAATCAGCAGCGCTTTTGTTTTATCGTGCATAATATTTACCTGTGAACTGATAACGGAAACGACCATTTTCCAGTTGTCTTGTGACAGAGAGAAAACGGACAGATGGCTCGCTGAAGCGCTCTGCCAGCTGGTTAGCCGGGAGTAGCGTCTGTATCTGCAGGTCATACTCTTTCCACGGTGGCTGGATGATGTTTCCGTTTTCATCAGTGAAGCTGTTATTGACTTCCTGCCAGTCAATCTGCAGTTGAACTGACTGTGCGAGCGTGGTCAGTCGTTCCTGCAGGTCTCGGGTTTCCGGAAGGGAATCAACCGGGACAGGATTATCCGGGAGCCGGAATGTGACCGGCAGTGCAACGCCGCCAGAGTTCCCTTCAGGCATAACAATAAACGGCCGGGTGTCTGTGAGTTCAGTGATGCGCCGGATGAAGGCTGTCACTGTCGTGCCTGCTGTATTGGTGTATGAAGACCGCAGATTACCGCTGTTACCGTCAGAAGAACATTCAGCCAGGGTATAACGCCATCCGGCAGCAGACAGTGGCGTCTGGTTCCATGTTGTGCTGCATTGCCGGATAAATTCTCCGCTCTCAGGCTGCCTCGTCCATGGTGGCGTTATACGTGCTTCAGCTGCTTTCCGGGCGCTTTCTTCCCGTTCCGCTTTTTCCGCCTGCCAGATTTCATAACGTTGCCAGCCGTACCACGATGCGCCAAGCAGCGTGATGATGAGTAAGGCTGTCATTAACTGTGGGCCTCTGGACACGGGGAGCAGACGCGCTTCTGCCGGATGCTTTCTGGTGCTGATCAGGTTTGACAGCGGTAGCGGGATACACCGACTGTCTGGTGAAAAACCGTCAGGTTCGTAGCGTACCCAGCCGTTTTCCGGTTCCGCATTGAGCATCAGGAACGTGTTGCGGGCTTCCGTGATTTCAGTCGGGGTACCGGTAACGTCGTTAACCAGAATGCCATTAATCACCGATACAAACGCACAGGTGAGTTCAGCGTCGTCGTTCTCGTCGTTCCCGATGATGAAAATGGCATACCCACCTGATTTGAGTAGCGGGCGTATTAACATTGCCAGTGACAGGCACTGGCGAATGTTACGGGGGATATCTGCATCCTGACGACTGAGCAGGGCAATCATCATTTCATCACCGTTTTCACCGTCGTGGTTGTGGCAGGAAAGATACAGTTCTGCGCCCTGTGACCGGGCAAACCGCCGGGCATTCCGGTAACCGGGAGGTATGCTCTTCCAGTCAAGGCCCGCAAGGAATGCCTGTTTACCCGATATCAGTGAAACCGGACGAATTTTTTTCTGCATTGACCCGTTCAAGGGAACCTCCGTCAGATTACGTGCGGTGTGATCAGCACAACCAGAATGGTGTCATCGTCACCGCTGTCAGTGCCGCCACCCAGCCCGAAGAATGCCGGGCTGCCGACGCCCTGGCGCACGGATTTGCTGCCGGACTGCCGGAATCCGCTGAGAATGACGGTCTGACCTGATTTCAGGTCGATGGTCTGGTTGATGGTTTTCAGGTCCACCGTGGGTACCTGTGCCCGGCTGCCGCCGCTCTCGAACACCTCAAAGGTGGGTTTGTCGGAGAGGTTCATGCTGAAGAGCAGCTGCAGGCTGCGCGCATCCGGCTGAATGAACGGCAGCAGGGTCATGTTGAAGCCGGTGGTGATGGTGGCGGCGTTCAGGGAGGTGCTGGTCCCGACGTTGGCCGTGGTGTCGGTGGTGACACCTTCGATATAGCCCTGCTGGCTGGCCACCTGCATGGGCACCGGCGTCATGTTTTTGGTGACGGCGGAGTTCTGTGTGACCACGCTGACGGTGCCCTGACTGGAGAGCGCCTTCAGGAAGGCCTTCGAGCCGGTGAGCTTACCGTCCACAATGGAGACGCCACTGGTGATGATGTCATCGGCGGCACTGCTGAATGCCCCTCCCAGCGTGAGGCCGAGACGTCCGTCGCTGAAGACGGCATTCCAGTCAATGCCGGCCTGGTCACGGCGGGTTTTTCTGACGCTGAGGACTTCCACGTTCAGCACCACCTGACGTCGCATCTCGCGGTTACGTGCCTCCACAAAACGGCTGACGGTGTCGAGGACCCGAGGGGTGTCGGTGACGGTGAGAAAGCCGGTGGCAAGCACCATCCGGCCGGTCCCGGGGGTCAGCATGGCACCGACGGCATTTTTCAGGTCCTCATAGAGGGTGGACTTCATGTCGACCGTGGTGGTCTGGGTGTTGCTGGCCTCCCCGCTGAGGGTGCCGGCGTTACTGCCGGTACTGCTGCCGGATGAGGAGGAGGCGGTGCCACTGACCACCCGGGCGTTGTAGGTCACCTGAGAGTCCATGTAGGTGACCGGGAAGGTGCGTGTCTCCAGCCAGTAAAAGGTGATGGCGCGCCGGTCACTGTCGTAACGGTACGAGATACCGAGCCGGGAGGCGACGGTATCCAGCAGCTGCCGCAGCCCGGTGGCGCTGAGTTCCGGCAGGACGGCACCGCCGCCCGGGGGGATGACCTGTGCGCCACTGCCGACGGCGGCCAGCGGCACCATGCCGTTCGGGTCCGGTGCGGGGATTGCGCCTGTCAGCTGCTGTGTGGGGCCGGTGGTGGCCAGCGCCTGCCAGACGTCGGCGGTGATGGTCACGGGGATACCGCAGCTTCCGGTGATGCGCTGGGCTATCTGCCGCAGGCTGATATCCCGGCGGGTGTTGATGATGATGGGGCAGCCCGGCAGGCTCTGGTGTGCGGGGCTGACGCTGACAGGGGAGGGGTTGATCCACTGTCGCGTGGTCTCCGTGACCACCGGCCGGGATTTACGGAGTTCGCCTGCGTGCCGGCGCGCTTTCTCCAGTGTGGCGGTGGCGTCTTTTTCCGTGTTGCTGATACGTTCGGCCGTACCGCAGCCTGACAGCAGCAGGGCGACGGCAGTCAGTGGCAGGAGCATGTGTTGTCTTTTTTTCATGCAGAAATCCTTGTGTGAAACGTGAAAACAGTGAGCAGAGCAGGGAGGGCAGAAGCGCTTCGGGACTGAAGTCTGCGCGTGATGGCGATATATCCGCGGGACATGACCGCGGCCGGATATGCAGACTTCAGTCCACAGGCTCCTCACACTGTGCGGGACAGCGAAGGTTAACGGTGCAGTGATGTCCCGCTAGTTGAAATAAACAAATGCGCTGTCAGGAATGACGGACGGCACGCTGATACCGGTGTCCTGACCTGTGGTGTTCAGCAGTCGCCGCCCCTTCACCCGGCCTGCCAGCGCGGTTTTGTGGGTGATGTCTGCCAGCGCACCTGCAAGCCCCGGGCGGTCATCCTGCCAGACAAAGACCCGCTGTCCGGCGATGATATGGCGGGTACCGTATACCGGGCGGAAACCCGTGGCGGTGACGGGGAGCGTGCCACCCCCCGTGCGCTCAGCCGGATGGGTGTACAGCCGGTCGTTAATGCCGTTCATGAGGCGGACCATCTCCCACGCACGTTCACGCATCTCCGCCTGCTCGCTGTACACGGTGACCCGGTGGGTACTGCTGTTGTGAAACCAGGTCAGCGCCACGGTCAGGGCCATGACCAGGGAGAGCGACCAGCCCATGGTCAGTCTCCCGGTCTGTCGCTGACGTGCACCACACACTGCGTGCTGTTGATGGCTGCATACAGCGGCGTCTGTGCGTCCTGATAGAGACGGAAGAGTTCACTGAGCGCGTGGCGGAACTCGCCGGTGAAATGCAGCGGCGCATCGATGCTGTAATTGAGTCCGGGGTTCTGCCAGGCCAGCTGCCAGGTGCCACCGGCCTGACAGGGAACGGCGGCCACCCACTGCTCAAGACCGGCACGCAGCAGGGTTCCGCGGGCAAGAGTCCAGGTGGTCCGTGCATGCGCCGGTTGCGGCATGTTTGCTGATTTTTCCGCGGTTTTTTCCTGCAGACTGGTGGTGCCCGGGGTGGCCTGAGACGGACTGAACAGGGTGTTCCGCTCAATACGTACATGCTTCTTCTCCGTGTCGGTGATGGCGCGGAGCTGATATTTTTTCAGCATGCGTTCCGTAACGTAATTCCACTGGTCATTTCCCTTCCATGACACCGTGCGGGGCGGCCTGACATCCGGTGCAATGTCAAATGTCCATCCCGGCGGTATCAGTTGCTGCATGGCTTTTTTCAGTGATAACCCTTTACCGTCCCGGGGAATAAATTTCAGTGCTCCCGGAGCGCTGCTGACCGTGGACGATGAGGGTGCACTGACCTGAGAAGGTGACGGTGCAGCAAAAAGTGGAACAGAAAATGCCAGCAGCGGCACAATAAGAAGTGGTTTCAGTGGTGTCATATTATGGTCCTGTATCGCACATTTTTTGTGTTTCCTGAGCCTGTATCCGGTTTTATTCCGGCTGAACTCTGCTGCATGAGAATGCGGTGACGTTCACTTTCACACTGAACGATTTACCGGCCTCTTTTTCTTTTGAAAACAGCCTGACGCATTCAGGCTCAGTCATCGGTGTGTTCTGAAAACGCACCCAGGATACCGGTGCACCACCAGGCTTCAGGATGGTGGCTTCAATCCGGTATTTATGCGGTGTGGTGTCTGTTGTTGCTGTCATTCATGGCTCGTGTTGTCGGTTTCCGGTCCCGGAAAAACAGGCGACATCAGCAACAAGGGGAAAAACGCGATGTCGCCTGAAAGGTACTGGTGCAGCGGTGCGTTGTACGGACGCAGGTCCGCACAACCGGAAATACACGGGATGATTCGGTCAGTGTATTTTCGTGTTGTGTTCCTGTACTGATACGGCAGGGTGTGATGAGTGTTACCTGTGGCTGCAGGCGCGGCACGTCACTCATAACGTAGCATTCTGTTTCCTCCTCAGCCCGGCTTCAGGGCGTTGCCGCAATACCCGATTGTTAAAGAGCCTTACCGGCATGGTGTCCGGTGTCACCGCGCGGATAACGATACGGCGGTGTCTGAAGGGATGATGCTGCGGCGCTCTGCACATGGCGACGATTAATTCTTTTTGTGTTTCTGAAAATTTATTGCCGGGAAATTTCTGGTGTGACAGGGTGAATTAATTCTGGTCAGCGACGCTCCTGAGAAGGCAGAGTGCGCTGACATTTCGTGAACGGAGGAATGCCATGTCCCTGAATCCCACCGATGAACAGTCAGCCATCATTCACTGGCAGGGGGAAAAACTGGTGGTGAATGCCTTTGCCGGTACAGGCAAAACCAGCACACTGGTGCAGTTCGCCGCAGCCTGCCCTGAGAGCCGGATGCTGTATCTGGCCTATAACCGCGCGATTCGTGATGAGGCGGAGCGCCGGTTTCCCTTTAATGTGGAGTGCAAAACCTCCCATCAGCTGGCGTATTCGCGGTTCGGAAAGCATTTCCGGCATCGTCTGGTGCCGGGGCTGTCAGTGACGGATGTAGCGAGAAAACTGAACACCCGCTACTGGACGCTTGCCCGTGTTGCCATGACCGCGCTGAATCAGTTCATCTGTTCGGCGGACGTGGCGCCCGGAATGCAGCATATGCCGCCTCCCGACGAGATGAAGGGCATGTCGCCACAGGATGCGCTGCGTGCCGTGCAGATCCTCTGGCATGAAATGAGCAATCCGGATGGCAATTTTCCGGTCACTCACGACACCTATCTGAAGCTCTATCAGCTTTCCTCACCGGATCTGTCACGCAGGTGGGATACGATCCTTTTTGATGAGGCCCAGGATGCGAATCCGGTGACGTCCGCACTGGTGCTGGGGCAGCGGTGCAGGGTGGTACTGGTTGGCGACCGTTACCAGCAGATTTATCGTTTTCGTGGTGCCAGCGATGCACTGTCGCATCCGGCACTGAACGGGGCGGACCGTCTCTGGCTGACGCAAAGTTTTCGTTTTGGTCCTGCCGTGGCCGGGGTGGCCAGCCAGTTACTGAAGCGTGCCGGCGAGAGCCGTGAGGTGACCGGCAGGGGCGGGGATGATGAAGTGCTGACGGCAGGTGAAATGCGTGCGCGCGTGAAGGCAGGGAAGATGACCGGTCACAGGGCGATACTGAGCCGGACGGTGGCCGGTGTGATTGGCACCGCACTGATGGCGGCAATGCGTGGCAGGAAGGTTTACTGGGTGGGGGGCATTGAAGGCTACAGAACGGAGGCACTGGAAGATCTTTACTGGTTTCAGATGGATATGCCGGAGCGGATGCACAGTGACAGACTGCGGAAGGACTACCGGGGTTTTGACGAGTACCGTCATATTGCGAAGGTGACGAAGGATGTGGAAATGAATCAGTCCATTCGTCTGCTGGAGCTGTGCTTTCCGCTGCCGAAGAAACTCGAACTTCTCAGAAAGCACACCGTCACGAATGAACAGGAGGCGGATATCACGGTCTCAACGGCACACCGCAGTAAGGGACTGGAGTGGTCACTGGTGGTACTCGATGATGATTTTCAGGATATCACCGACCCGCTGATAAGCGAGCAGGAGCGGCGGGATGAAACCAATCTGCTCTATGTGGCGGTCACCCGGGCGCGCAGAACGCTGGTTCTCAATGAACTCATGCAGCAGCTGACGGAAGCTGCCGGCGATGGTGGTGCACCCGGAAACGCGCCGGTGCAGGGGAAGGAAGACGATGGCGTGGAGGGAGAGGATGTTTAAGCGGTTCAGACGTATGCTGCCCGGCACAAAGGGCACGGAGCCTGGCGTGGTCGCGCCGGTGATACCGGCAGGGTTTTATGCGCCGCTCACGGCAGAGGCACTGTTATCACCAGAGCACAGGGAGCTGAGGCTCAGGCAGGTCTGGGATAACAATCCGATGCCCCGTGATGTATACGACAGGATGTGCCTTGAACCACTCAGCCGGCTGCTGCTGAACACCCAGAACGTCCCGGCAACACGGGAAGGACGGTGGTCCCGTGCCGGTGGATTTGGTGATCTGACGGTACTGTACACCACGTATGCCGTTCGTCTGGCAAGAGGGTACATGTTTCCACCGGATGCGACCCCGGAAGACCAGGCGGCTCAGGCCGCAGTCTGGCATGCGGTGATTTTCTGGTCAGCGCTGTTTTACCACCTGCCCCTGCTGGCGCACCTTGAGGGGGAACTGCTGAGTGGGCGGGGCTGGCAGCCAGGGATTTCTGTGCCTGACGAACCTTTCCGTTTCCGGTTCAGGAAGACGGCGCCGCAGGGTACGGAAGCGCAACAACTTGCGGCCCTGACTGCCGGCACGCTGTTACCGGACGGCGCAACGGCCTGGCTTGTGACGGCGCCGGGCGCACTGCAGAATCTGGCCGGGGCGCTCTGGCATCAGCATCCCGGGATGGCGCTGATTCGTGATGTGCTGCAGGAAGCGGCAAGGCAGACAGAGAGTCCGCTGAATACCTGCGCTGTCACTGCGCCGGTTACTGCGGAGGCTTCAGCAGACATCCGTCCTGCTGACCCGGTGGTGACCGGCAGCACGGACAGTGTGGTGGCAGTCACTGAGGTGCAGCCGGCAGAGGAGGTGAAGACTGAGAGCGTGCAGACAGAGACTGAAGGTGGTGGTGAGTCCGCCGGGGCGTCAGAGGTGCCGTCCGCACAGCAGGAACTGACGGTTCAGACAGCGCCAGTGGTGACGGCAGATGATGAAGCGGTCAGTGCTGCTCCTGCGGATCAGGACACAGCAATGCTGCTGAGTCTTTTTTCAGCAGATGAGTCCGAAACTGCTGAACCTGAAAACAGTATTAAATCGTCAGCCGATCGGGACGGCCAAAGTGACGTACCGGCAGTACAGGGAGAACAAACCAGCGTTATTTATCCGGAGGGCGAAGCAGATACGGAAGAGGTGGATTTTATTACCTGGCTGAAATCGGGGTTGTCATCGGGGATGATTGAAATAAATACACCTTCCGCGAGAGTGCATTGTATTGCGGGGTATGTTTTTTTGTGTGTCCCGGATATTTTTTATCTGTATCAGAAAATGACGGGAAGCCGTCGTGACCGCAGGAGTGTTCAGGCGTTGTTTGAACGTTCCCGTATTCACAAAATCCGGGAAGGTGAGCGTTTTTTCAGCCTGCATCTGTATACTGTACCTGACAGAACAGGGAGTTATAAAGCTGTAAGCGGATATCTGGTTAAAAGCCGTTATCTGTGTGGTTATAACGCAGTGCCCGGGGACAGTGAATACATTGCTTTTCCATAACAGCACCGGGTCATTCATCCGTTCAGGGAGATGTATTCCCCTATGAAGAAAGATGTCGAAAAAATAACGTGGGAGGAATTACTCTTTGAGTACTTCCTTGAGAAAAATCTTAAACCTGATACTGAACACAGCTACCGCAAAGTTGTCCGTCTGTTTGATAAGTTCCTGGGCGGTGATTCCTGGCCCGGCGATGTCACACCGAGAGACATTCAGCGATGGCGACGTCATATGCTTAAAGATCAGGGGCGTTCAGTAAACACCTGGAATAACAGAGTGTCACATCTCCGACCGCTCCTGGCGCTTGGGATCAAGAAAAAGTGGTTACCACAGACGGAAAATCCGCTTGATGGCACTTCAGTGCCCGGGGCATCAAAACAGAAAAAAACGCTCACTGATAAAGAGATGGTCAGGATTTACCGTACAGTTCAGGCTTTTGCTGAAGCTGAGGCCAATAAGATGGTGATCTGTGACAGGCGGCGCAATGCGATGTACCCTGCATGGTACTGGCTGATCGTGCTGGATACGCTGCGCTTCACGGGGATGCGTTTTAACCAGCTGAAACATATCAGGCTGAAGGATATTCATGAGGATGAGGCGGTGATTACCCTTCAGCTGGAAGGGAGTAAAACCCGACGTGAATGGCGTGTGCCGATTGTGGAATCGTTACGACTTTCACTGAAACATCTTATTGAGTGCGCCCGTGTCAATGGTGCGTCGGATAATGACTATCTCTTTGATGTCTGCCTGTACAGCGAGCATTACAGTCCCGGGAAATACCAGTACTGTGCCAAAAGAGCGCATCAGTCGGTCAAATCTTTTTTCCGCAGACTGAGCCGTGAATGTGGTTTTTTTGTCTCGTCACACAGATTCAGACACACACTGGCAACAAAGCTGATGGCGGCACCGGAGCGTAATCTGCACATGGTCAAATCCATTCTGGGGCACAGGAGTGTTGCCACCACCATGGAGTATATTGATTTTTCGGTGGAAGTTGCTGCTGAGGCACTGGAGGCTGAACTCGGTTTATCCACGGATGAGGCGACAAAAAGACGGATTAAAGAGGCGAAAAAACGCCGTGAGGCCAGTACCGGGAAAAAGGAAAAACAGGAAAGTTCTGGAGGGGAGCTTTCTGACAAGGAATAAACATGCTTGACATCGGACCAGAATGGTGTAAGCATTTTTGCGTATGCGAGAGCGTGACACCTGTTACCAGCAGGTGCCACGCTTGAGGATACGATACTGAAACCACAGTGTAACCATACTTACACGGAGATTTCGTTATGACCGGATCCTGTATTAGACGCCCGTTAAGGATCTCATCCCTTAACCAGCGTACTTTGATGCGTTTGGTGCCCGGAGGCGGAATCGAACCACCGACACGGGGATTTTCAATCCCCTGCTCTACCGACTGAGCTATCCGGGCAACGGGGCGCATTAAACCTGATTCGCCTCGTCTCGTCAATCAAATTTCTTCAATTTACTGCAGAC